>Ga0070700_100000031_pt1 | contig 117217 bp, 113 predicted proteins | sample KBSK5101metaG_FD_65456 | JGI IMG/M metagenome (GOLD analysis project Ga0070700, IMG submission 65456) | Corn, switchgrass and miscanthus rhizosphere microbial communities from Kellogg Biological Station, Michigan, USA - KBS K5-10-1 metaG | ecosystem: Host-associated > Plants > Roots >...
GATGAAGCACAACGCGATCGTCGGCAACGTCGGCCACTTCGACACCGAGATCGACATGGCGGGCCTGGCCAAGGTGCCGGGCATCGTCAAGAAGGAGGTCAAGCCGCAGGTCCACGAGTGGACCTTCCCGGACGGCCACGCGATCCTGGTGCTGTCCGAGGGCCGGCTGCTCAACCTGGGCAACGCCACCGGTCACCCGAGCTTCGTGATGTCGAACTCGTTCACCAACCAGACCATGGCGCAGATCGAGCTCTACACCAAGCAGGGCGAGTACGACAAGCAGGTCTACGTGCTGCCCAAGCACCTGGACGAGAAGGTGGCCCGGCTGCACCTGGAGGCGGTCGGCGCGCACCTGACCGAGCTCACCAAGGTGCAGGCCGAGTACCTCGGCCTCGACGTCGAGGGCCCGTTCAAGTCCGACCACTACCGCTACTGATCGGCCTTTCGCGGTAGGTAGTTCCTAGCACTACACGACACCGGCCCGGTACTCCACGAGTACCGGGCCGGTGTCGTCGTCAGCGGTGGTTCAGGCCCGGGTGCCCGTAGCCAGCCGGGCCTGCAGCCGGCGGCTGGCCTCGGCCAACGTGGCCGGCCGCTTGCAGAGCGCGAAGCGCACCAGGCCGGCCACCTCGGGCACCGGCGCGGAGTAGAACACCGACAGCGGCAGGCCCGCCACGCCCTGGTCGAGCACCATCCGCTCGCACCACTCGGTGGCGTCGGCGCCGACGTCGGCCAGCACGTAGAAGCCGGCCTCCGGCACGCTGGCCGGCAGGCCGAGGCCGGTCAGCGTCTCGACGAAGCCGGTCACCTGGCGTGCCATCGCGGCCACCGTGCCGGCCATCAGGTTGTCGAAGTTCGGGCTGTCCAGCACCCGGGCCACCGCGACCTGCAGCGGGGCGGGCGGGCAGAAGGTGACGAACTGGTGGGCGGCCCGAATTCGGCGGGTCAGGCCGGGGCCGGCCAGCGCCCAGCCGATCCGCCAGCCGGTGACCGCCAGCGTCTTCGACGCCGAGGAGATCTTGACCCGCAGCTCCGGGTCGGCCACCCGGTCCAGCACGCTGCGGTGCGGCCGGCCGTCGAGGTGCAGGTGCTCGTAGGTCTCATCCGAGACGATCACTACGCCCCGGCTCTCGGCGAGGTCGATCACCGCCCGCCACTCCTGCTCGTCCAGCGTGCGGCCGGTCGGGTTCCAGGGGCTGTTCACCACGATCACCCGGGTGGCCGGCGTCGTCACCGCCGCCAGCGCCGCGGCGTCCAGCCGGTCGCCGGGGCCGGCTAGCCGGATGGTCCGCACGATGCCGCCGAAGCCGGTGATCACCGGTGCGTACTGCTCGTAGGCCGGTTCCACCACGATCGCCTCGTCACCGGGGCGGATCAGCGCCGCCATGGTGCTGTAGTAGGCCTCGGTGGCACCGGCGCACACGGTGATCTCGGTGTCCGGGTCCAGCGGGCCGTACCGGCGGGCCAGCGCTGCCCGCAGCAGCGGGTGGCCGGCGCTGGGCGCGTACTGGTGCTCGGTGCCCTCCCCCACCTCGGCCAGGGCGGCCAGCACCTCGGCCGGCGGCCCGTGGTCGAACACCCCCTGGGCGAGGTTGACCGCACCGTGCCGGAGGGCGGCCGCCGGGATCCGGACGAACACCGACTCCACCGGGGCGGCCGGGGCCTGGGCGATGTGCACCATCGACGCTCCTCGAGGGGCCGGTGGCTACCGCGGTGGTGCGGCTGCCGGCGGACCGGGTCCCCGTGCTCTGCCCCGATCGAACCAGAACTCACCGCCGGCCACTCAGTCGCTCCGTGTCCTGTTCCGCTCGGCCCGCGGCGGGTGGGCCCCGGCGGGACGCTAGCTCGGGCTGGCGGTGGCGGCGAACTCGGCGACGTCCTCCTCGACCTGGCGGCGCGGGTAGAGCCAGGCCAGCAGCGGTCCCGCCATGGTGGTGGTGACGACGGCCATCACCACCATCAGCGAGTACAGCTGGCCGTCCAGGAAGCCCAGTTGCAGGCCGACGGAGAGGATCACCAGCTCGGTCAGCCCGCGGGTGTTCATCAGGGTGGCCAGCACCGCGGCGTCCCGGTTGGGGGCGCCCTGCACCCTGGCCCCCAGGTAGGCGCCGACCGTCTTGCCCACGATGGCGACCAGCATGATCAGGGCCAGCTCACCCCAGGCCGCCGCGCCCAGGTCGGACAGGTCGACCTTGAAGCCGGCAACGATGAAGAAGATCGGCAGCAGCACCAGCGTGGTGAGCGGCTCGATCCGTCCGACGATCTGCCGTCGGGCACCGTGCAGGCCGTCCCGCGGCATGATCACGCCGAACAGGAAGGCGCCGAAGATCAGGTGCACGCCCATCCACTCGGCGGCCCAGGAGGACAGGAACAGGCCCACCACCGCCGGCACCAGCAGGTCGGTGAGCGGCTTGCCCCGGCTGGCCTGGAGCGCGACCAGCCAGGCCAGCGCCGGACGCACCACGGTGAACATCACGACCACGAAGACCGGCAGCAGCAGGGTGCGCCACTGGCCGGAGCCGCCGCCGCTGACGGTGACTGCCACCGCCAGCAGCGTCCAGGCCAGCACGTCGCTGATGGCGGCGCTGGCCAGGGCGACCGCGCCGACCCGGGTGTGCGTCATGCCCCGGTCGGACAGGATCCGGGCCAGCACCGGGAAGGCGGTCACCGACATGGAGGCCGCGAAGAACAGCACGAAGCCGAGCTTGCTGCCGCGGTTGTGGTCGGCGTAGAGGAGGAGGCCGAGGCCCGAGCCGAGCAGGAACGGCAGCGCGGTGGAGCCGATCGCGACGCTGATCGGCATCATCTTGCGCTCCACCACGGTGGCGTGCTCCAGCTCGCAGCCGACGATGAACATGAACAGCGCCAGCCCGACGTTGGCGAGGGCGGCGAGCAGCGGCCGGATGTCGGTGGGGAACAGCGTCGAGGCGATCTGGCCGTGCAGCAGCGTCGGGCCCATCGCGATGCCGGCGATGATCTCGCCGATCACCGGCGGCTGGCCGAGCCGGGCGGCGATCATGCCGAGCACCCGGGCCAGCACCAGGATCGCCGCCAGGCCGAGGAAGAGCGCCTGGATCTGATGGGTGGGCACCGGCGGGCTCCTTCGTCGCTGCCGGGTCGTGCTTTTCAGCAAGGCCTCGCCGGCGCGCGGTCGTCGTCAGTTGGGAAGGGTCGCTCCCCCAGGGCTGGGCGACTGCCGCCCGCGGATCGGGCAGGCTGACGCCCGGTGCTCTGGGTGATCAACTGACTGCGAGTATGTCTGCGCCGGTTGCCGCACCTTCTGGAGTGCTTGCTGCACTAATGACTGCACTCGGCCCGGTTGGTTCCGCCGGAGCGGTTGGTTCTGCCGGGCCGGTTCCGGTAGGCCTTCGGGGTTGAGCTAGTGCGGAACGCCGGAATAGACGGTGAGGGCCTCCCGGCGTACCGAGAAGGTGACCGAGTTCGGCGCGTCGGTCACCTCGCCGTCCCGGGCCAGGTAGCCGGGCGGGCCGTCGATGGTGACCTTCAGGCTCGGCGTGCGGGTCTCCAGGTAGCGGGAGGTGCGGAACATGTCACCGGTCAGCGCGCCGAGCAGCAACCGCCACCACGAGCCCGGACGGGCCGAGTCGACCAGCCGGACGTCCAGCTGGCCGGAGTCCAGGGTGGGCCGCCAGCGGGGCACGTAGCCGCGTGGTGCGTAGCCGCCGTTGCCGATGAAGATCATCACCAGCCGGCGCCGGACGCCGTCGACGTCGGCGGCCAGCGGCGGGCAGTGCCGCAGCACCTGCAGGATCGCCCAGGCTGCGGCCAGCGGCTTGCCGAACCGGCCCTCCCAGCGCTCGCGGATCTTGACGAACTCGGGGTAGCTGCCCAGGCTCGCGGTGTTGAGGAACAGCTCACCGTTCACGTCGCCCACGTCGATGGCGACCGCACGGCCGGCGGTCAGGGCGTCGACCGCGTCGGTGACCTCGTCGAACTCCAGGTCGCGGGCGAAGTGATTGAAGGTGCCGGCCGGTACCACCAGCAGCGGGATGTCGGCGTCCAGGGCGGCGGTGGCGGCGGCGTTGATGGTGCCGTCGCCGCCGATCACGCCGAGCACCTCGGCGCGGGCGGCGGCTGCTTTCATCGCGTCGGCGACGTCGTCGTCCGGCCCGAGCTCGACCACCTCGGCGGCCGGCAACACCTCGCGGAAGGACTCGGCCACCCCCTCGTTCTTGCCGCCGCCGGCGTGCAGGCTGACCACCGCGATCACGCCTTCGCCGTGCGGCCGGGACGGTTGGGTGCGCTCGGGGCCGATTTTCAGCCGCACCGGTTCGTGGTGGTGCGCGGGAACGGCGACGGCGCCGATGCCGGCGACGGTGGCGCCGAGCGCGGCGCCGGCCAGCACGTCGGAGGTGAAGTGCACGCCGGTGAAGATCCGCGAGAAGCACACCGCGCCGGCCAGCGCTCCGACCGGCACCGCGAGTTCGGGGAACTCGACGGCGGTGGCGACCGCGAAGGCGGCTGCCGAGGCGGAGTGCCCGGACGGGAAGGAGCTGGAGGTCGGGACGTGGTGGGCGATCCGGCCCAGTGGCACGTCGCGCAGCAGCGGCCGGCGCCGGGGCACCGCCCGCTTGCCGACCTGGTTGGCGAGCAGGCTGGCCACCGCGATGGAGCCCAGGCCGCGCACCGCCGCCCGGCGGGCCCTGGTGTTGCCGGTGGTGGCCATCGCGGCCGAGATCGCCATCCACAGCTTCGACTTGTCGGCGGCCCGGGTGAGCAGCGGCAGGCCTCGTTCGAGGACAGTAGGCAGCCTGGTCGCGGCGATCCGGGCGCTGGCCTCGACGTCCCAGCGGCTGACGATGGCGAGGGGGCGATGATCCATCTACGCAGCCTAGAGGGCGTGCTGGTTTCTGGTGGCCGCGCCGCTGTCGGGGTTGGCTGGCTAGTGCAGTTGGGTGTTGCCCAGGTTGGCTTATCCGGTCGGCATCGGACAGACTCGAAGCCATGGCACAGGACAAGGGTGAGGCAGACGTCAGCGCCGACGAGCACGTGGCGGGTAGCCGGGATACCGGCGGGGTGAGCAAGCCCGAGGCGCCGGACCAGGGGTCTACTACCGGCACCACTCCGAGCGGTGAGTTCGTGGGACGGGTGGCCGGCACCGACGAGAGCGATGTCGGCGAGAGCGGCGCCGAAGCCCGCGCTGCAGCCGGCGAGGGCTCCGACTGAGACCCCATCCCCGCCACTTGACAGAACTAGAGCTCTCCCGACGAGTCAGGAGAGCTCTAGTTCGAGTCAGCTAGCCGGCTGCCGAGACGGTGGTCTGCCCATAGCACAAGGTGCACAGGTACGGCAGCACCGCCTGCCCGCGGGTTCCGAAGATATGCGTCTCGTAGGTTCCGGTCGAGTTGTAGTGCGGGATTCGCAGGAATTCCCACGACGGGAACTGGTCGGCGGACAGACTGAGGTTATAGCTTCCTCCGCTTTGCTGAATGCTCACCGCGCCGTCGATCGTGCCGGGCGAGATCAGCGGGAACGACTGGTAGTTGGAGAAGCCGTTCGCAAGCTGGAAGCCGACGGTGACGTTACCCGCGCCACTCGTGATGCCGACTTTGTTGTAGTCATAACGAGCCGCACAGAACGGGTGGAAAGCGCCGTCGCATTCAGTGCCCAGCGGGATCGGCAGCGAGCTCGTGACCAACGGCAGTGGCCCTGCGCAGGACACCAGGCAGGAGGTGTCGATGGCCTCGGCCACCTTGCCGGTCTTCGGTTCCCACACGAATACCGCGCGTGCAGAGTCGACGACACGGTCGGAGAACTGGCCACGATCCGAGACTGCCCACTCGGTGAACTGTCCGGGCTGGATGAAGGCCCGCGCCATGATGAGGTCGGAATCTGAACCACCGCCGGTAGCTTGGAAGACCTTCGTCAGCGGAAACCAGGTGTCCGATCCGAAATAGGTGTTCATGGCTTCCTGGTAGGCCGGGTTGACCTGCTGAGCCGGTGGGGTGGGCGAGGTCGAGCACCGCGGGAGATCTGGGTCGAAGTCGGTGTAGCCGGTCTTGACGTAGTAGTCGACCACCCAGAGGTTGTCGCTCGTGTAGTCCCACACGGTCGAACCACCGTAGGTGACCGGACCGGAATCCTGGCACTTCACCGTGATCAGCGTCCCGACCGGATAGTTGTCCGGGTAGGCGTGGTTGCTCATGTCCTTGGCTGTCCGACCGTCTATCGTCGCGGTCGCGGGAAAGGCGTTGCCAGACGGCAGCGGAGGAGGCGTACCGGCGCCCGTACCGTCGGCGAAGGGCGAGACGACGGCGTAGATCGGTTCCCAGCCGGTGTGGTTGGGGTCCATGTGGTCCTTGCGGACGACCCCATCACTCCAGTTGCCCTCGATCGTGCTGATCGTCCCGTCGGTGTAGACGTTTTCCACCACGCCCATGTGCACGCTGGACTGGGTCGAGGTCGGTCCGCTCCCGTAGAGCACCACATCGCCGGGGTTGATATGGGCGAAGTCGCGCAACAGCCCCTTGGACGCGCCCCAGTAATAGAACTGGTTCGTCCCTCCGAAGTTCGCCGTCCAGGCACCAGCCTGCCGCCACACCCAACTGGCGAAATACGCGCACCACGGCTCGCCGCAATGGTAGGGGGTGCCGAAGTTGGTGAAATAGGGTTCGCAGTTGTCGCGGTTGTGCTCGGGATACACGCCGAGCTGCGAGCGGGCGGCCTGCACGATCTGTTGCCGGGCGGCACTGCTTGACGGCGGGGGCTGCGGTGTCCCGCTCCCCGAGCAGCGAGGCAGCTTGGGATCAAAGCTGCTGTAGCCGGTCCGGACGTACTTGTCGACGACCCAGAGGCTGTCGGTCGTGTAGTCCCACACCGGCGATCCGTAGGCGTCGGGTCCGAGATCCTGGCAGGTCACGCCGATCCGCGTCCCAGCCGGATAGCGGTCCGGATAGGCGTGATTGTTCAGATCCTTTGCAGTGCGCCCGTCCAACGTAGCGCTGACGAGGAATTGGCTGGATCCATACGATGTCGGCGTGCCCCCGTCACCGCACCGAGGCAGCGACGGGTTGAAGCCGCTGTACCCGGTCCTGACGTAGTAGTCGGTCACCCACAGCCCGTCGATCGTGTAATCCCACACGGTCGAGCCGTAATAGGTGGCCGGGCCGGTGTCCTGGCAGACGATCGACACGGTGCTGCCCTGCGGATACTTGTTCGGATAGGCATGGTTGGCCATGTCCTTTGCCGTGCGGCCGTCGAGCGTCGCCGTGGCAGCAAAGTCGGTGGCAACCGGGTCGGGTGCGGCCGGCGAGTTGCTTGCGTCGCAGCGGGCAAGGTAGGGGTCAAAGCCGCTGTAACCCGTCTTCACGTAGTAGTCGACGACCCACAACTGATCGGAGGTGTAGTCCCAGATGGTGGACCCGCCGTACGTGACCGGCCCGGTGTCCTGGCAGACAACGGAGACTGAACTACCGGCCGGGTACCGATTCGGGTAGGCGTGATTAGTCATGTCCTTTGCCGTTCGGCCGTCCACCGTCGCCGTCACGACGAACCCGCTGGCCGCGCTCGCCGTTGTTGCAACGTTGAAAAGGCTCACCGGCACCAGGATGACGGCCGTTGCCAACACCCGCGCGGCGAGTCGAAGTCTGCTTCTAGCGCTCATGTCGTAGTACCGCCCTCTCGGCAGGACAGTCGCTCACACTCGATGTGATTCAGCGCCCGGGCGGCGCAAAACGACTCGCCTGATCTTCGGTGTCAAGGTTCGTGAACGCACGGAACCTGCCAGATTCAGCAGGGCCATTGACGCGCCGAGCCGGGCCTGTTAAAAGTCGTACCGACTCGCTAGATCTCAGACGACAGCAATCTAGCGATCATTTCCGCCCTGCTGCGCGCTCCCACGACTGCACAGATCTGCTGTAGGTCGGAACCGACCGTTCGTGCCGACACCCCTAGCTGCCGGCCCACCTGGCTGTCCGTCGCGCCTTGGCTGACAAGACAGGCGGTCGCATATTGACGAGGCGACAGCGGAGGGCGGCTGTCCGGCAGGCACGGCATGGACACCGCCCAGGTCGCGTGCCAGAGCTCCAGCGCCGACGCGACCAGGCGCGGGGTGCGAACGATCCACGCGGTGGCATCCCCCGCCGCGGACATGGGCCCCGGGACGACTGCTGCTTCGTCATCGATCAGCACCAGCGTTGACGTGACGGGTCCTACGCGAGCCGTCGGATGTTGGGTCGTCAAGAGCGGGTTCGAGCGCAATGCGGAGGGCGGAACGATCAGGTGCATCTCCAGGCCCCGCGCGCGCGACCGGCCATTGATCGCGTCATACGGATCGCGGGGATCGAACTGCCCTCGACGTTGCACACTCCGCACGGAGAAACGAGTGCGTCGCTCGAGGGCAGCCATCCCGCGGGCGATCTCGGCCTTTCCGCAGCCAACGAGCTTGACCTCTGAGGCCGGTCCTGGCATCTGAAGTAGCTGCTGATTCACCTCACTGCGAAAACGATCGAACAGCAGCAACACCTGCTGGACGTCATCACGAGAACCCTGGTGAGTCACAGGTATCTGGGGGCCGGACGAGGCGTTTAGATCCATCTTCGGGGGACGCGCGGGCCCACCAGCCACGCGGGCACCTGGAATGTCCGCACCTGCCGGCTCACCTTCGACACGCTCGCTTTCCATGCCGCTGCCCTCCCCGGAGCAGAGGATAGCTCTCAAACCTACGGGCCGAACGAGACAATCATCGCGGGTCGGTCGCCGACATCGACCCTTCGCCTCCGAGCCGTGCCGTACCCACCTGCCGGCCACGACAAGGGGTCGCAGAATCGATCTCGGCCACGATCTCGGCGTAGTAACCGGCGTTGGCTGCGGTCGGAACGCCGGGATCAACGTGTGCAGGTAATTCGGCCGCCCGATCGGATCGTGCCGGCCCGCGACAACTCGGCCGCCACCGGCAACCGCATATGCCCTGTTCCTGATCGACACGGCAGCCACCGGGGCCGGGGGTACCTCTTGCCGACCCTGTCGCAGCTGTTCCGAGTGCACCTGTTGAACACGGTCGAACCCGCCTAGAAGCTCGGTTACCTGAGTGGCTCCTTCCTACTCCGAGCGGTGAGTTCGTGGGATGGGTGGCCGGCACCGACGAGAGCGATGTCGGCGAGAGCGGCGCTGAGGCCCGAGCCGCGGCCGCCAAAGAGCAGGCCGAGGGCGACGAGGGGTTCGGCTGAGGCACCGGTCGATGCCGGCTGCTGGCTCGGCGCCCTGGGGCTGCTGGAGCGCACGAGTGGGCGGGGGCGCATCAAGGACGTCAGCGGGCTGAACTTGGTGTGGCGCGAGGGGATGGGTCAGGGCGTCTGCCCGATCGCCGCAACGATTCCGGTCTGTCGGACGAGTTCGGCCGGCGGGCGGGTATCCATCTGCAGGATTGTCAGGGACGAGCACGGTCTCGTTCCCGGTGGTCCGGCCGCGCGCCGCTTCTCCTCGGCGCGCGGCCGGGCGACGCTTACTTGGACCCGCGGATCGCGTTCTTGCCCAGTGCTCGCTTCTGCGCCTCGGTCAGTTCCTTGCGCGGCTTCGTCTCCGACTTGTTCGGAGCTTCCTTGTTCTCAGGGTTCGCCATCGTCCATCACCTCCTTCTGATCGTCGTCGTTACCGGTGGACGGGACGTCGTCGTTGATCGATGGGCGGGTCGTCGCAATGCTCGTCAGGCCGTCTGCCGCTCGTCTTGCGCGCGGCGGCGCACGGTCAGCGTGCCGTTGCGCGTCGTCGTCGCCTGCCAACGCGACTCGGGGCGCCCCTGAACGAGCCACAAGATCAGGACGGCCGGCCAGAGAAAGATCTTGGCCAAGGTCACCAGCGTCCAGGGCAGGCTGGTGAGCACGGTGGCCAGCGAGAGCCGGCCGCTCTGAGTCAATCCGACGCGGTAGCGGTCCACGACCACCATTCCCACCATCCCGCAGACATAGATCAATGCGAACGCTAACGCCATGTGATCGGCTCCCCTGGTTGCGCGCGGACGACTCCCTGCCGTCACCGCGTACTGACGGACAACGCGGCACCGTGCAACCCATGGCACCGAGCGTTCAGCCCGTCACCGACCAGATGTCTGCCTCGAAGCCCGTGCTGCACAGGAATCGCCCGTCGGGAGACCAGCTGAGCGCCGTGGACCCGTAGCTGGCGTTGGCTGTCGCGACGACGGTCCCGGTAACCATCTCGAAGACTCGCATCGTCGGGTTCATGTCGATGGTGGCGAGATGCCGGCCGTCCGGTGAGTAGGCAAGGTCGCTGACGCCCCATCCGTCGAAGTCGTCGAAGACGTGGGCGTAGCGTGCCGCCGCGAGATTCCAGACGCGAACCGTGCCGTCACCGCTAGCCGAGGCGAGATGCCGGCCGTCCGGTGAGTAGGCGACCGCGGCGATCCAGCTACGGTGATCGGCCAGCCCGCCGTTTGCCGTCCAGCCGTCGGCGTTCCATACCCGCAGGGTGTTGTCGTGGCCGCCTGACGCGAGGCTGGCCGAGTCGGGTGACCAGGACACCGATCGAACCAACCCGGCGTGTGCCGTGATGGTGGCGACAGGTGCCAGGTCCGCAGCCCACCAGACCCGCACCGTCCCGTCGTTGGCCGCGCTGGCCAGGTACGCACCACTCGGAGAGTGAGCCAGCGAGCGGACCTCGTCGGTGTGCCCGGCTGCTCGCGCGATCGACTGCCCGGATCCGGCTGCGAACAGCTGGACGGATCCGGCGGAGGTACCGCTGGCAACCGTGCGCCCGTCCGGACTCCACGAGACACACGGCACGGTGCCGGCATGGTGTGCTGTCAACGTCGGTTGCCCGGTTGCGACATTCCAGCCGCGGACGCAGTCGTCGAATCCAGCTACCGCCACCTCGCCGCCCGTCGGCGACCACGCGCTCGCGAATCCGATTCCCGAGTCCGACTTCGTGAACGTCGCCACTCGTCGTATCAGCACTAGCTCAACTCCTCTGTCGAACGGCAGCTCCGCCGCGCAGGTAAGCCGCTGAACCCCCGGGCGCCGGGCGGATCGTCTGGACGGCTCCGATGCCACTGCTGACGGACCGCTGAGGCTGGTACTCGCGATCATCGCCCGGGCGTCCGTCAGAGAGGGGACAGGAGCTTCAACCGAGTAGGAGAAGGAACATGACGAAAGTCAAGGTGATCGATCGCGAGATCGTGACGACGGCCAGCGTCAAGGTCATCGCTGAGGCGTTTCGAAACGGAATCTCGCAACGGCCCGGCGGGATCTGGCGCATGTCAGCGATCATGCTTGACTGGGACTTCTTCACGCCCGACGCCGGCAGCGACCCGTTCGCGGCGCTCGACTCGGGCCCCAAGCCGACGTTCACGGTGGCATCGAGCTATGGCCTGCGAGGAAACCCCTCGACGAACCTGATGCGGGCCATCTCCTCTGGGATCGGTGGCGCCGTCATGTTGTCGGTCTGGGACGAGGGCACCCGCCGTCGAGCCGAGCTGCGCCATCTGGGCGATGCGTCACCGGTGTCGAAGAAGCACGTCGAGAGCATCGTCGAGCGGATCCGAAGCGCGGATCCAGCGATGCGGCTGACCCAAACCGAGGGCAAGACGAACATCTGACCCGCTGCCGTCACGACGAACCCCACAGCAGAGACTCGACTGCCCTGCGAGGGGGTATCGGTTGCCGGTCGAAGCCGGAGGGCGCGAACCACATCTCACTGGGAGGTCCGCCACGAGTGCAACCGTACGGGTGGTACGGCAGTCGGGCAGCCCTGGCTGGAGATGAAGCTGGCCGCCTGCGCCGGCACCGTCCATGTCGCGGGTATCTCCTCCGTGACCTGGTAACACTCATCCCGAGCCCGCAGGAAGTTCACAAGCGAGTCATCGACAGAGCAGTCGCTGCGAGACTTCCGGCCGATCTAATGCCTCGGGCAGGGTTACGGCAGCGCGACGGCAGGCTAGCTGCCTTCGAACACCCTTTCAGAGAAAGGAAATCCTCGCTTGACGCTGGCACAGCTCCCATTGCGGCACACGTAGGTGACCCAGGTGCCTTTGGGCTCGTACTTCTCGGTCTGCGCGTACATCACGGAGTTGCATTCCTGGCAACGCTTGCCTCGAGCCATGTGTGTCGCCCTCCTCGGGTGGATAGTCGGGGACCACCTCGGCCCCGCACGTCCTTCCTGACGGACGACGCGGTCAAGGCAGGGGGCTGAGACGCGATGTGCAGGACGGTGAATACCTGCACGCCAGTACCGGCCCGGCAATAGCGGGACCAAGGTCGTCGCCAGCTGTGAGGTTTCTGATCGGTACGGAAGGGGTTCTGTCGGCGTGGATTGCTGCCGAAATCTCCATCGAGTGTCGCTCGTCCGGCATGCGCGGCATCCCACCGCGAGGACTCTCACGTGCAGCGAGCCAGTCGGCAACTCTGTCCGGCAGATGCAAGAAGTGTGATTCCCAGGCTGTGGTCCTGGCCATGGGCTGACAGGGCGTCCGGAGCGCGAAGCGCTGGGTTCGCAGGCTGAGAGCTATGGACTGGGTGCGGCCGTCTGTAGCGCGGCCAGCGCGCTATCGAGTCTGGCGAGAAGCGTTCCCACGGAGCCAACTCGATCTTTCGGCCGGGCCCCATTGGAGGCATACTTCACCAGTAGCTCACGTAGGGACGTCCATAGGAGGCCACCGTTTCGATCGACCTCCCCGACCCCTCCGTCGGCGCCTCGCTGAAGGTCATGGCACTTCGCCGTCCTGGCACCTGCGCCTGCGGGGCGGCTCTTGCTGTCGGCGAGCAGGCAGCCTGGGATCGGGCGACGCGAGCTGTCTGGTGCCTGCCCTGTGCGCAGCCCGTGCTGGCGGGTGCCGCCGCCACTCCTCCACCGGCCGAGCCGGCGCCGATCGAGTTGGGAGTCGCCGGCGGATCTGCTCAGCAGGAGTTCGCTCGGCGGCATAGCAAGCGCGAGAACCGCATCCGCGAGGCGCATCCACGGCTCGGGGGCTTGATCCTCGCCCTGTCCGACGACCCTCAGTCAACGCGAGCGTGGCAGTCGGGCGCGACCGGAGAACGCAAGCTTGGCGAGAAGCTGGCAAGCCTGGGCGACAGTGTCATCTCGCTGCACGACCGGCGAGTGCCGCAGAGTCGCGCCAACATCGATCACATCGTGATCGGTCCAGCCGGTGTGTACGTCATCGACGCCAAGCGCTACCGGAACGCAAAGATCGCTGTCCGCCGATCCGGCGGGTTCCTCAGCCCCGTCCGGACCCAACTGATGGTGACCGGACGGGACAAGACGAAGCTGGTCGACGCCATGGGCAGGCAGGTCGCTGCGGTACGCGCGGCACTGAGCGACAGCGTGGGGTTCGCCGACGTCCCAATCACCGCGGCGCTGTGCTTCATCGACGCCGAGTTCCCGCTCTTCGGAACCATCGAAATCAACGAAGTACGCATACGCGGACTCGGCGGAACGGCCAAGCTCGTCTCGGTCGCGGGCCCTCTCGAGGCCCTCGCAAGGGCTCAGATCGCCCGGCACCTCGCCGCCCGACTGCCCGCGAAGCCGACAAGCGATTCTGCTCTGCTCTAGTTAGTTTGAGGAATACGAAGCGAGATTCGTCCCTGACAATTATTTTGCTTTGCTATAGTCAGTTTCGAGCACGCAAAGCAACTTTGAGAGGACGGTCGTCGTGGCAGGTGGCCGTCCGTCGCGGTCAGCGATCTACCAACGACTCGACGAGGCGATCACTGACCTCAACGACCGACTCGGCGGGCTGCCATCGCCCGCGGAAGCCGACGGCATCTGGGCCGATCTATGGCATCAAGAGGCCCACCACTCGACCGCCCTAGAGGGGAACACGCTCATCCTCTCGGAAGTGCAGAAGCTTCTCGACGAAGGCCGAGCAGTCGGCGACAAGGAACTCAAGGAGTACATGGAGGTTCTCGGCTATGCGGCCGCCGCCAAGTGGGTCTATGGACAGGCGCTCGAGCCGGGTGGCTGGTCAGTCGATGGTCTGCTGACGCTGCAGGAAGTCCGCTCCGTGCACTTCCAAGCGATGACCCCGGTGTGGGATGTCGCACCACACGCGCACGCAAGCCCTGAAGAGTCTCCCGGCAACTGGCGCCGCCACGAGATCGCGCCGTTCCCGGACGGGATGACACCGCCAACGTTCACCGAGATAGATCCGCTGATCACGGACTGGGTCCACGACGTCAACCAGCTGCTCAGCCCCAGCGGCACGCCACTGCCCGAACGGCTCGCTCAGGTCCACAACGCCTTCGAGCGCATCCACCCGTTTCTCGACGGCAACGGCCGCGCCGGGCGGCTGCTGCTGAACCTCATCCTTGTGCGGATGGGTTACCCGCCCGCGATCGTCTTCAAGAACGAACGATCGCGCTACCTCGACGCAATGCGCAAGGCCGACGGCGGCGACTTCGGCCCGCTGGGTGAACTCCTCGCCCGGGCAGTGACCGACAACCTCTACAAGTTCGTCGTGCCGGCCGTCGCCGGCCCGGCCAGACTCGTCCCGTTGGCCAGCCTGGCGAACAAGCAGAACGGGTTCTCCGTAATCGCCCTGCGCAATGCGGCGAACCGGGGGCGGCTCAAAGCCCAGAAGTCCCCGAACGGCACCTGGCTGAGCTCCAAGAACTGGGTCGACGAGTACCGCAACCTGAAGTTCAAGCGCGACTAGCGCACTCTTGACGGGAATGTAGTCATAGCTAGGGATCGCCTACCGTAAATGGGTGGAGGTGGTGGGACGGTACTCGAACATCCGCGAACCTCTTAAAATATCACAAGCTGGACTAGGATTTCTAGCTCCCGTCCCCCTCACACCCACTCCAGGCTCGAAGACAGCATCGCCCAGGGTTCATGCGGTCAACCGTCGCCTCTCCCCCGACACCATCCAGCAGCTCATCACCGACTACCAGGCCGGTACCCCCTCCACCCAACTCATGGCCACCTACAGCCTGGGCAAGGGCACCGTCCTGCGCTTGCTTCGTGAGCACGGTGTCCAGCTACGGAACCATCGAATAACCCCGGCTGAGGTCGGGCAGGCCATCGATCTCTACGGACAGGGCCTGTCGCTTGCAGCTGTTGGCGCCAGGTTGGGCTACAACCACGGCACCATCTGGCTGGCTCTGAAGCGAGCCGGCGTGCCGCGGCGCGACAGTCACAGCCGCGACTGCTAACCACGTTCTCGATACTATTCGCGCGACCACTTTGACGCATACCGTACTAGTGAGGCCGCATCCCAGCTCAACCCTGCCGAACCTGCACCGTTGGGCAAACGCTCCACGACTGCGAATCGCAACCTGCCACCTGGCTGGCATGGTCTGCCACCATCTGATGATGCTGCCCGCTTGGCTAGGACTCGCCAGGTGTGTAGAGTACCTACTGGTTGGACGGTGTCGTTGTGCACCGGGCAGCCCACAACGAAATATTTGTCGGGTCAATTACTTTGACCAGACGGTAACCCTCGGTTGGGGAGATCCAGCGGCGCAAACCCTCGCGGTGCTGTGAAGAACCGACTACCTACGGGTCGCGTGTGATGCCTACGGTTGGGCGCGCGGAGGCCACTACCATGACGGGTCGACGATGAAGCCTAGGGAAAGCCCTCTTAACTAGGGGGCTTCCGGTTTCTTCTCGGAGGCCTGTAATGACTGCTTTCATCCCGCCTACTTCTGCATCATTCGTCGCACCGTCATCAGCGACGGCTGCCGACGCCCCCAGCGCTGCCGAAACGTTGTCGAGAGCGCAGGCGTTCAGTGCGTTGGTAGACCTGATCCGGGAGTGGCGCAGCGCTGGGCGCATCACCACCACGGCAGGACTAAAGGCTGGGCTTGCGCAGCGCACGTCGGGTGCGTTCTCGGAAGCCGCATTAGGGTTGTCGGACTTTCGCGAGTTCATCCAAGCCGCCGAACTGAGCGGCCATGTCAAGTTGGAGCAACTACCGAACAAGCACTGGATCGTCCTCCTGCCCAACGAATCAATGGAGGACGTACCGACGGCATCCCGGACACGGTCAAGGCGCAGGGCACCACAGAACCGGGGCGACCACGGTGAAAGCGCCGCCGCAGAATCCCCGGTGGCGCCGGATCCCTCGCGGCGGCTGCGGGGTGAAGTGTGGCAGTGCTTCGTGGATTGGTCCCCCGGCCACCGAAGGGTTTGGGACCGGAACGAACACCGAAGTTTCATGTATCCGGTGGACGACGACGGCGAGCCGACGTGGCTGACCAACCCCGGCCGCTTCGTTGACATACCGGTTGCTGACATGCCTACGCAGTTGGGATGGATGCGTGAGTGGGCATCGACAGTCGAGGGCCCTGAGAGTCGCCAAGTACTCCTTGCGTCAATCGGATCGGATGCCCGGCCCGGGCAATTCCGGACGCAGCTTGAACGACTTAACCTCACAACGGCTTGGCGAGCGGAGCTGCAACGACGTGTTCTGCTGTATGCCGCTGCGTGGGCTCGTTCCCAGCAAGTTCCACTCACTGAGATTCTCGATCCCCGATCGAAGCACGCTCCTCATACCGGCATGCACGAAGTTGCACCGGCGCCTCGAAAGCCACCGTCGTCTGACAGCTCACCGCGGCAAGGGCCACCGGTTGAGCATTCGGCAGATGAGGACAACGGGATGCTGCTCCGAGCAGCACTGCACGCCGTGATTGACCGCATGAGCCTTGCAGAACTCGCCAGCATCCCAGTACGTGCGGAGCACTTGCTGGGTCGGACTCGCTGACGCGTGATTCGATATGGGAGGACGACGGGGACGAGTCACATACAGGTGCGATTTGTTAGGCTTGGCTTTTACACCTTCAGTATTAGCCGCCCCGTCCTCGACGTCATTGGCGGATCTACTTAACAACGACGGGTCTGCGGCTCCGTTGCGCCATGCGATCCAGCGTGGAACTGATGACGGATGGCTTGGACATGCCCATAACGCGCTTGTCGGTCAGGGCCTCGATTTCGGGGAGGCGGTCGCTCTCCTCGACGAGCTGGTGAATAGGCCGGGCGTGGCCGTCGAACGCAGCCAAGAAGGTGGACGTCGGCAGATTCGCCAGGTCGCGATCGCGATCGTTGCTGGTCAAGCAATACTTGCTGAACTGGATGCGATTGTGGTGAATGGCACGCCGACTCAGATCAACGATGTATCGGTAGAACTCTTACCGCTCCTTCTTGGAGGGGCGACCGACCCGCCGGAGGATCTGCTTGAGGTGGCACGCCGCCTCGAGGCTACGCGTGTGCAGTTCTCCGTTCGCGAAATCGTCGAGCATCCTGACGGGTTAAGGCAGGTTTTGGTGCTGGGCAGCCCGACGCACGGTTACATGGATTTGCCGCCGGACTGGGAAGCCCGACTACGCACCACAGCGGCCGTTCTTGGTCTTCGACTCGCCGTCGCGCCATCCCCGGCGGCAGCGTTGTCGCAAGATGCGGTTGCACGAGCCGATCTCACGATCGTCATTACTGGTCGTAACGACTGGCAACCCCTGCTTGCTCAATTGGAGGCACAAGATCGGCCCGCGGAGCGGCTCGGAACTCCTGGGCAACCCTTCGCCACGCTGCACGACGATTTTAGACGCCATCTGCTGGGCGTCGCGTGGCAGTCCGCTGGCCCCTCATTGGAGCGAGTGCCGATGCTGAAGCCGGGCCAGGTCGTGTACCACCGCAAAATTGCCACCTCTCCGAAGTATGATCACTTCGACGCCGGCTCTTCGCAGCCATGCATGCACGGCGCGAGCGGCTTTAAGCCTTTTACTAGCGCTCCGAAAGCGGTTAAAGGCATGGAGCGGCGGTACGCGAATTTCGAGTCCAGCATGTTAATGCACTGCGGTAAGTATCCCAACTGCGGAATGTACGCAGTGTGGTGCCCCACCTGACTGCAGTGCATCACCACTAAACGCCGCTGGAGGCTAGGGGCAGAGCAACCTGTGCAAGCCGCTGCTCGGGTGGCCGTCGCGAACCGGGTGGTGGCGCCGCGCATAAGTATGTTCGCAATCCGTCAACGGTCATGATGCCGACTACCAAGCCGGCGCTCCTTCAACCCAGCTCATGCTCACCTAGAACCTGGGCAAGGGCACAGTCCTCCGCCTCCTGCGTGCGCACGGCGTCCAGCTGCGCAACCAGCGGATCACGCCGGACGAGGTGGAAGAAGCCACCCGGCTCTACAACCAGGGGTCTGTCCCTCGTCGCAGTCAGTGCCAAGCTCGGCTACGACCACGGCACCATCTGGCGGGCTCTCAAGCGAGCCGGTGTGCCGCGGCGTGACAGTCACGGACGCCTCGGCTCTGCCTAAGCTTCCTTGATCCGTGGTTCGCCGGCGCTGCACCCCCATCTCTTGGGTAGGCTAGTAGATAACGGTCGGCCCGAACCTGATGCTGTGGCCATTACTGCCTTGGCCGACGTAGGTAATGCAGCGTTTCGTTAATTCGGCCCAGGGAGGATCGCTCCAAGGCGGCTCCTCATCGTCGAAGCCGCCTCTTGAGCGTCAGACAGACGTTGACGCACCCCATCGGCTGCATCTAGCAGCTCGACGAATCGTTTCATATCCATCAGCTTTTTCGGGATAGCAATTTGAAATTGTTCGAAGGAGGCCTGGTTGAAGCGATTGCGGCTAGTCTTTGTAGAACCACTGGAAGCAGCATCGATAAGCGCCAAGTACTGGGATGAGTTCAACGCATGCACCACATAGCGGGTCAAAAGTTGAGGATCTTTGAACTTCGGCTTTGGCTGGTAGGTGGGAAACTCCACGGATGTATACCCGTCCTCGCACTCGGGCCCAGCTACAGCAAAGCTACCGCGGAAAGCGAACAACCGGTTGTAAATGAGGACACCAGGGGTGACCTTATTGAGCTTCGCAGTTGTTTTTATCGCACTACCTAGCTTGACCTCGCGCACGAAAGCACCTGCACCCCACCAGCGCACACCCAGCAGGCGGTACTCCGATGTTGGAACCACTGCATGCCGATCTGTTACCTCGTCGAAGAGCTTACCGAGTGGGACGATTGCGCAAGGAATAGTCTTTGCTATTGCTTGCAATAGCGATTCGAGTGCCTCAGCATCGCCCTCTAAACCTTTGAGCTTTCCAAGCAGATCAGCCACCGCGTCCTGTGTTGGCGCTGAGATGGGGGCAGTGGACTGCCGCCAGTAAAATTTGGGGTCAAGGCGCCCCTGCAGTTTCCCCGCCCAAGCATTTTCCAGCGTAATAGGCTTGCCCGCTAGCCATGATCGGTACGCAGCCAAAATACCGGGCAGCTCATTTCCAGCTACTTCAGCGCCGTTTCCTGCGTAACCCGAATTTTTGCATATTGCCATGAAAACGTCATCCTGAACAAGCTGGTTGTCAGGAACCGATTTCTTTTCGAGAAGCAGGATGGTCGTGTCGGATCGGCCACCATAAGCCTCAAATGTCTCCGGTGCCAGGCTAACCAAACCCCGGACCCAGGCGTGCTTTAGTACATATTCGCGTACATACTTCATACTCGCATTGCTTAAAATCCCATCCATAACAATTATACCGACCATGCCGCCAGGCTTGACTAATCTCAGCGAACGCTCAAGGGCCAAGGCGGCCCGTTCAATTGATCGTCGGCCAGATCCGAGTTCGTAACTTTTGAGCAGCTCAGGGTCCGATTCAGACGACCCGAAAGGTGGATTCGTAACACAAATATCAAACGTGTTGTCAGCGACTAGGAAATTCCCTGAGTCCTCAGCCTCAACATCGGCGAAGCCAGACTGTTTGAAGATATTACGGCTCGAATCACCTTCTCCATGAACAGTCATATTCATTCGACAAGCAAGTGAAGTCCGCTCGTTCCAGTCAATTCCGAAGAGGCAGTCTTCCCCGAGCTCGCGGAGACTCTCGCGTCGCTTCTCGTCTGATACATTCATATCTGCAATTTCAGCTTCGATCACTTCATGCCAGTTAATGAGAAAGCCACCGGTGCCGCAAAACGGATCGATAACACGCTGTCCGATGCGAGGTGCTAGGGCCTGCACGATGAAGCGTACGACGTTCCTGGGGGTAAAATACTGCCCTAAGCCGCCCGTAAATGTATCACCCAGAAAATGTTCGAACGCTTCTCCCTTAACATCAAAGTCTGTCAGCGAAAGGTCGTAATTTTCAAACTGCGCTACCAGCTCGCGGATCGTTCGATCACTCAACTCGATCGTTGCATCCGGTAAAAACAAAGTATGAAACTTCGCAGCTTTCTTTGTCTCTTCAAAGATTGTTCGGATAATATTAACTCCATTGCCAAGCATCGCGTCATACTCGGCTACCCGAAATCTGTTTTTCTTCCCTCGGCGCTCCTCGTACAATTTACAGAACATAACCTTCGACAGCTCGTCGAACGCCTTAGTCGGATCGTAACCCTCGTTATTACGAATGGCATTATGACTAGCGCGCAAGATTCGTTTGTACTCTTGCACGTTATCGACCTTGAAAATCTGATGTTTTGCCTCGGCTTGCATTTCCCCGGGATCTTTGCCGCCGCCATTCGTGGCACGGGCAGTCGCGATAGCAACTGTTGGCAATCCGGCATGGTCGCGCTTCTTGGTATAGGTGTTGAACACCCTGGTTCCCGCCGAGGTGCCGTTCGTCAACAACACCACCGGGGCAATCGGAGTGATGAGGCGAGCGTACGAGATACCTTGCTCCCCATCGCCCTCGGTAACGGGGCTCAACGGAGGTTTCGTCTCCACAACAACAAGTGGCACAGTGCGTGAAGGATCGGCGTACACCACCGCATCGGCACGAATCGTCCGAGTCTTCCTGCCATGCTTGACCGGTATAGCGACGTCGTACGCGACCTGGGCCAGCTGGTACCCAGCAGCTTGGAGAACACCCGGAAGGTAGTGAACCTTGACGTCTTCTTCGGTGCGTAACTCCATGCCGTTGCCTCCCAGGTAGTCCTAGCCTGGCACGAAGCATGCTTGGTCTGACTGTAGAAGTCAAATACGAGATGCAGTACATCTGTAGCTCTGAGGATGCGGTCAGCTGGCGGTAGATGCTGGGCATCGGTTGGCCACGATGGATCTGTACCTTGGCCACTGCACAGCCGCTCAACGACTGGGCTCCCGCCCCATGACCGCCAGGCTGACCCATGCCATCTGCGTGGAGGGGTCCCGTGCTCCTTCGGATCAGGGTATTCGCTGAAAGCTCGGTCCAATGCTCTTCGACGAATTGCACGCATGAAAGTGATTTGACCAAAGCAAGTACGTTTACTGCAGGGTAACGATATGTGACGTCCGGCATGACATTGCTCGTCCCTGCTACTAGTTGATGGTAATGCACTTTGGTCACCTCAATTTAGGGTAACTGGACGGTTTACGGCGGCCTTATCGGTTGCAAACGGGCGCGGTTTGATACCTTAATAGACCAACCCTTGGGAAGGCGAGCCTAAACCTGCAAACCAAATGAGATTGCTGGCACCTATACCCGCCTAAAGCAATAAACTATTTGCGGGCAGGTGGGGTATTCTGAATTTTGGGGGGTCTAAGCGAACTAGACGTCGACCTACCCTTGAAAACGCCGCCTCAGACGATGGAGGCTGCACTCACCAAATCCTGAATCGGCGCATAGCTAGAATTTAAGGTTTTGACACAATGGATGTGATGGCGCGAATCAGCTATTTACCAGTCAGTGAGCGGACAGTATCAATTGGTCCTAATGGCAGGCGCTCGGCCACGCCGCACCACACCCGCTTGATCCAACGCCCGGCGGATGGCGGTCTGGGTACGCCCCGTGAGCTCGGCCAGCTCACGCAGTGATCGCCCAGCGGGGTACTCCTGGGCCACAAACGCCAGCAGCTCGGCCCGCTGCTGCGCCGTCGGCTTGACGACGTTCGTGCTAGTGAACTGCGCAGTACCTCATGAATCTTCCGGCCTGGGTACGGCATGATGGACTTCCCCTCCGAACAGGCTACTTATTAAGCCGGCGTGTTCAGAGCAGTGGGCTGGGTGAAGCGAGCCCCTGACTATAGGCCTACTGACCCGTCCTCCAGTCTTGAAGACTGCAGGGTGGTCAGCTGTGCATGAGACTGGGAGCGTGATCGAAACTTCCACCGCCGTTACCGCCCGCTTGGCACATCGAACGCGGAAGGGAGCGACGGCTTCTCCCGGAGCTCGGTAATGCGGGAGATGTCGTCTCCCAGCTGCAAGTAGTCAAGATGGCCGCTTGGTAGGACGACATGGAGTTCGCCACCCGGCTCGCCGCGGCCGGCAATCGGGATGGTCGTGCCGGTGGGGGTGCGGCGGCTCTCGGCGAGCACCAGTGACAAGCCTTCCTCGTCCGGCCAGAAGTCCCAACGCGGCGCCCGACCCGGATAGAGCAGCTCCTCGGTCACGAAGCCGACCGGTATGCGCGGCCGGCCACGGTGTAACACCCGGCCCTCAGCCATTACCACTGCCTCTCGGCCGTCTGAGATGTAGGTCAGATCTGTGCTCAGTTCCAACCGCCACTTGTCCGGCGCCTGGTGGTAGAAGCGCTCGATCCAATCACCCATCACGTAGTCGTCAAGAAAGCCGTGGCGAGCGATGATTCCCTCGACGTAGTCCCATTTAGCCAGCAGCATGTGTCCAAGGGCGTCATCCGGTTCAAGCATCTCCAGACCTCAGAACTTGCAGCTGACGGTCTTGTAGCACTTGATGTGCTCGGATTGAGCGCTGCCCTGAACATTCATGGCAGTGCCACCCCACCGTAAGAACCCGGCGTAGGCGTCGAAAAAGACGGTCCACTGGTGGTACGGCAGAACGTCGTAGCCGCCGTCATAGGCATCAATGATTTCGGTGCGGGCCTGTGATTGGGGCAGCGAACCACCGAAGGTGCCGAACCTAGCCAGCGTGCTGTCGCCGCCAAAACCTTTTTCGTGGCGGAGGCGTTCCTTCCAGCTGAGAGCGATGGCGTCGCCGGTCGGTGAGCCGTAGCGCATCGTCACGTCGACGCTGTGCCATCGGATGTTCAGGCCCTGGTAGAAGTTGACGACCCCGCAATGGTTGCCAACGCAAAACACGATCAGCGTCGTGCGCTTGGATTGATAGCGCACGCTGCGGGTTCGGCTGGCGGGGAGCACCGTGCTGATGTTGTAGGAAGTCTGGTAGCTCGAGAGGCCGGCTGGCTGGGCCGGCGTCACCGCTTGGCTCTCTGCCGCCGCGAACGCAGCGTCAGCCGCATCGTCCGTCATACCGCTGATATCGGCGGTTGCTCCATTGGTGACGTCTTGCTCCAGCACCTGCACATTGCCGGCGGCATCGGTCGTCTGCACCGTTCGTGTTGTGTCTTGGCATACCCAGTCACTCGTCAGATCAGCCGAGGCGGCCGCGCAGTCATCCGTCGCACCGGGTGCCCAGGTGGCGCAGGTGGCATCGCTGCCGCAGCTCGCCGCGGTGCCGTCAGCGAGCGGCTGGAAGGCATCGGACTGGGCAATGGCACTGTCGCCGGCATCGGTGTGTGTCGACACCTTCGCCTGGTAAGACAGGCTCGGGTCAAGGCCCGGGATCACGAGCGCCGCGCAGCTGCCGGTGCAGCCGCCACCGACCATGTAGTTGCCGCTGGCCGGGTCGATCAGCTCAACGTTGTAGGCGACCTCTGCGGGCAACGCTCCACCCAGATCGGCTGGTGCGGCCCAGCGCACCGTCACTGAGCCGTTGGCCGGCTGGACGCTCAAGTTCTGGACGGCGCCGGTGACACTGCCAACCCCGAAGTCAAGGCTCTGGGATGGCGACTGCAGGCCCAGCGCATCGGTCGCCACCACCGACATGACGTGATGACCCAGGTTGAGAGCGGGCACAGTCACGTCAGCGGTACTGCCAGCCACCGTCACCGCCGGCTGCTCGTCGTAGTTGTAGGTGTAGCTGGCGATCGGCGCGGCCAGCGAGCTGGTGGCGAAGTGAAAGGGCAGCGCAGCAGTAGGGCTGATCCAGTCCATCGCGTGCACGCCGCTGGAAGACACCCGCGGCGACAGGGGGCCTGAGCTGTACCAGCCTTCGACATCGAGCACGACATCGACCGGGCCGGCTCCACCGTTGCGGACGCTGATTGTGCCGTCGTCAGCCGGCGCGACGTTCACCAGGTTGGTGCGGTACACGTTCTGCCCCGTGTAGTTGACGCTCGAGGTCGCCGGTTCATCCTCGTCGCTGGGCCACAACCGGAGGTAGCCAGCGGCCTGACTGTTGGCGGCCTGCACCGTCCGCACGTTCAGCGCTACCGCTGTCAGCCCATCCACCAGATTCGGAATGCCGGCCAGGCCGGCGACCGTGAAGGTGCTGACCGAATTGGCAGCCAACGTTCGGACCGGCGCCGCGCGGGTATCGAGCAGATGAACCGCCGCCGGTGTGAACGCCCCGCCGCTAGCGGACCCGGTTGAGGTGTAGTAACCCTCCAGATCCACGATCAGGTCGACCGGCCCTCCAGCACCGACCAGCACCGTGAAGCGGCCATCGGCACTCACCGGCACCGCCACCGATTGCGCCATCGTCGAGTTATCGAAGTCGAGCGCGTTGGTGGATGGCACCGCACTGCCGGCAGCGTAAGCTCGCAGATAGCCGTTAGTCGGCGGACTAAGCACCGCGATATTGACGTAGACGGCGCTGGCGTCAGCGGGAACCGCCAACTGACCGGCGGCCTGGATTGTCACCGAGCCACCGCTGGCGACCTTGGCTTGCGGCACGCTCAGGCCACTGCGCGTATCGGCCAGCCGAGCGGGGTCGACCGGCACAAAGCCTCCGGCTGCTATTGAGGTTCCGCTGGTGAAGTATCCCTGGACATCGATGATCAGGTTGACAGCGTGGTCAGCCACCACATGCAGCGTGCCGTCGGCGTGCAGCGCCACCAGCGCGGTGTTGGACACCGAGTCCCCCGGGTTGAACACCAGCGCCGCACCGGTCGGCGTGGGCACATCCCCCGGCGCAACGCTGACCGACCCGATCGAGCCCGCACCGACCACGGTGAGCGTCAGGGCCACCGCGCTGGCACCGCTAGCCGGTATGCCGGCACGCCCGGCCGCGGTCACCGTCCGCACGCTGCCAGCCGGCATCGGCGTGGAGAAGCCGCCGGTGCCGTTGCGGGTATCGAGCAACCGACCCACCGCCGGAACGAACAGGCCCGCCGAGTCGGTCGCGGCATCCGCTTGAGCCCGAGCGCCGTGAGGTACCGATGCAAGCTGCACGGCAGACACCACGCTGAGCGTCAGCGCGCCAATCAGCAGACACCGCAGTCCCGCACTGGTCCGGTAAGAGGACAGCTTCAAGCAGGCACCCCGCAGACATCGGCCCGACGCACGCAGACGATCAGCACCGTGGGCAGTCATGTAGATACGGCAACTTAACATCGGACGTAGACATTGCGCAGACATTTGGGCAACCAGGGGCCGGATCGGACACCCTGGTGGATGAGCCAAGCAGCCCATGCCAACAAGTCACCCGGACCACTGAATGAACGGTGTGGGGTGATGGCTCCGAGAGGGTCGCCGACCGCTACTCACTCCGACACCAACATCTGTAGGAAACCGGCCACCACCACGCGCTAGTCCTAGGGGAGAAGACCTTGACACAGCCACTGAAGCCGGGTTGGCTTACCGGACGCTTGGGCACGGTCACGCTGACAGCTCGTGCTGAAGCTCTAGCGCCCATCGGCATTGAGTCGCGTCGGCTGAGTTGCAGATGCCGATCGCTCGGCACCGCGGTCACATGTACCCCTCTCGAAGCCAGTTAAAAACCTTTACGCTGCGTCCGTTGAATCGCGATGTCGAGCACTAGCATGCTGACACATCAGGGGAGGGACGATGGCAAGTGGTCGGAGAACCTCGACGCGTATTTGGGTGCTCGCTGACGCACACATTGGAGGCGAGCCCACTGCCGAGCTGATGGGCGTCAACGTTAGGACCAACCTTCGCCACGCTATCAAGTTCGTCATGGCTCAGGCGGGCGAAGCCGATCACATCGTGCTGCTCGGCGATATCTCGCATGACGGGAGTGCTGCCAGCTACGAATGGATGGCGACTGAGGTCGGGAGAACCGGCCTACGATGCCACTCGGTCCCTGGCAACCATGATGGAGCTAGATATGCGGGGTTCCGTCGCCACGTGGCTCCTGGTGACCCGACCCGTTTGCACCAAGACTGGTCTGCAGCGTTCCTGGACACGCGTGGACACGGCAGCGAACCGGGCCGGGCGCCGCTTGGTGACGTCCAGAGATTTTGGGCTGATTGGGCAAGCGAAACCTCTAACGCAATCTTTTTTATGCATCACGATCTGATACAGCCAGTACCCCCTGGCCGGGTGGGGATACCGAACGCCGGTGAGTTCATGTTAGCTCTCACTCGCGGCTCAAATCGGCAAATCCTCGTAGTAGGCGGACATCGCCATCAATACTATACCGCCAACATTGGCAGCGTCGCCTACGTTAGCTGCGGCGCTATTTCCTGCCAGTTCGAATTCGACGACGAGACACCCGTGCGGGAAAGCGAGCATCCTGAGCTCATCAGTATTGATCTTTATAGTCATGATTATGTTGTCAATCGCCATATCTTGTCTAGCGGTCCGGGATGAAGCAAATGACGGTCCTCGTTCGTCACTTTCCAACAGTCGATGACGCGCGCGGCACTCTCACGCCTCGAGGCGGCAGCTCAAGCTTACTTCCACTTGATGAGACAAAAGTCGATGAACTGACAGGTGCCCTGGCTCACCTAATCAGCGTCTACGATACTACCTCGTTTATCTATACCTCGACTTCCTCACATGCTGTAGAAACGGCGAACCTCCTTCTGAATCGTCTGGCGTTGCCCCCATCGTCGCTGATAGCGGACGCCCGACTCGGAAACATCGATCAGGGCGCATACGCAGGCAGCACCCAGACGCAGTTTTCTAGTACCGAGCTGTACCGAGCGTGGCACTCAGCCCCGACAACCGTCCGATTCCCCGGCGGTGAGACTCTTGGGGACGTAAAGGCCAGGGTCAGCTCGTTCCTCCAAGAGAACTTGTCCGGCGGGAGGTCGTTGAACCTTGTCGTAGGACACACCACACCTCTCCAGGTGCTTACGCTGCAGCTCCTTGGGTTGCCGCTACGGAACGTGTGGCAGTTCTACTACGCGCCCTTCTCAGCAACCATAATCTACGGAAATGTCTTGCTCATGCACAATGGTCGACAGGTGACTAACAATTGGACTACGCAAATACGAGAGTAGGAAACCGTAAAATGGATCGGCGTCGACTCAAGGATCTCTATGCCGTGCCGTTCTTTGTGGCTGTCTTGGCAAGCGCCATTTGGTGGGTAGTTACGGAGAACATTTGGCTCGGCGTGAGTTCGCTCGGCGGTATTTTGCTTATCTCGTGGGTACTCTGGAGAACGTCGCCCTTTCTAACCAAGCTTCAGAGGATCCGGTCGTCGGAGCTCCTTGCTATATATGACAACCAGGAACAGGCCGAGTCGGATATTCTTGACGCTTTAGCGACTGCTCACACGCTTGATATTCTCACCATTAGGGGCCTAGGCGTGATAGGGCTGAACGACTCGCTGCTCCGCCGGCCTGTACAGACAACATCGCATCAAAGGCTAAGGATCCGAGTGCTGATGCTGGATGCTCAAAGCCCCGCAGTTGCCCAACGGGCCGGGGAGGTGGGTGAATCGATAGATGCATTCCTGCATGGCATCAGTCTCGCTGTTGAACGGCTTCGAGAGCTGGCTAGGGCGGGCGTACATACTGTTGAGGTGTACTCCTATCAGAGGTTACCTGCTTGGCGCTGCATTGCGATTGACGATGATCTGTACGTATCGGTATTCGGCGAAGCAGTGGAGGGCCATCAGTCGCCTATGTATCGGATTGATGCCAAGCGCCACTTGACTCTGGGGATCGGATTCAAGCGCGTATTCGAAGAAATGTGCTCAAGCGGCACCCGGATTGTATAATAGGGATGATCATGACCAGGAAATATGAATGCGAGTTGAAATTTGAGATTGTAGATGCTCCGCTCGTGACGGCACGTCTGAACAACCTTGCTACTTCTCGATACGAAACCTACACAGATTCATATTTTGTTGATCCGCCTGCAATTATGCCTGACGGCGAGCAAGAGCTCCGAGTTAGAAGAATTGAGTCGGCGGACCGCTCGGAATCTTTTCTGACATTCAAATCGAAAGTGTTCGATCAGAGAAGCCAATCAAAATTGGAGTACGAGACACTGGTAGCCGATTCCGGAATAATGTCGGCCATCCTGGGGCAGTTAGGTTACACTCTAGATATCGCATTCACGAAGGAGTGCCGAAATTGGCACGTAATGTTCGACGGCCTTGCCGTGACGGCCACAATCGCCAGTATTGCAGGCCATGATCGAACATTCCTGGAGCTGGAAGTACTTATTGAAGAGGCTGCCGCGGTGCAGGAAACGCTTGCATCCCTACGCGCTCTCGGTAAGTCGCTAGGCCTTTTAAGCAGGGACGAATGTACTGAGTCATACACATCCATAGCACGCGCTAGATAGGAACAGATATGGAGTTTGGTCGGGTAAGGCAGGTTCGGGTCCCTAGCGCCGCGCCGCGCGTTTTCAGCGGGCGACTCTTCGACGTATTTCAGTGGGAGGCTCAGCTCTTTGACGGCACTATTGCAGTCCACGAAATGGCAAAGCGCGCAGATACGGTCAACGTCATTGCGGCAAACGCTGCAGGTTTGTTGCTGGTGACGGAACAGGAGCAGCCCGATGTTGATAGGCCTTTCTATGACTTTCCGGGTGGCCGTATCGAACCGGACGAAACACCGGAGGCCGCGGCTAGACGAGAATTACTGGAAGAGACTGGGTACGAGGCGGGATACCTACACCCCATGTTCGAGTACCAAGCTACCGATCGAGTAGACTCCCGCACTTACATCTTCGGCACTCAGGACCTAATTAAGCAGGCGTCACCGACTCCTGATGCTGGGGAACGGGTATCGCTGGAGTGGCTGCGGCTGGATGAGATCAAGGCCTGGGCATTGGTAAATCATCGCCTCGCCATCGTTCCAGTGCTCTTGGCGGCTGACGTTGATGAACTCTTTAGTCGACGTTGGGTTGAATGACTGATATCGAGTTCTCCTCGCTGCGTATAGCGCAACTTGAGACTAAGCACACTCCACCTGGCATTGATACCAGCAAATTGGCTACGATGCGCCTGCTCGCCAGCACTGTTGGTTACTCCTATTCTGACGTGGGGTCCAACCTCTGCTTAACGATCGAGGAGGACCGTCAGCGTGTTCGTGAGATGGCGCAATGCCGTCAGCAGCGACCAATTAAAGTGGTTATAACGCGAGATTGTCGGGTATGGGCCGATAACACTCACTGGTCAATATCTTGCCTTTTACGCCTGGGTCTTCACGCGCGACTGGGCGATGTTGAATACTACATCGTAGATCTGCGTAGGGGGATGCAGCCTAACGCACGAATTGTTGGCTGCCCGCCGTCCCTTTACGGCAGCGCTCGCGCTTTGGCCATTAATAACGCCTGGGCGATACAACGGCGACTAGACCGCGGTTGGCGCCCCCTGAATCTGTCATATACGCTTGGAGCCCTCGCAATCGACGCTGGCTACATCGATACCTGAGCACCTTAGCTAAGCCGCACCATTGAATTGTCACAGCTCCGCCGACTTAACAACTCGGCGGTGGGGTACCGACGAATTGCCCGTAGGTCGCGCTGGCGTACTGCGTGACACCCTCGACAGCAGCTAGCCGCACCCACTCGGTGGAGCTTCGAGCTGTCTCGCCGTAGTTTGGATCGGAGGTTATGCGCCGTCCGGTCGTTACGCAGACCGCTGTCACCACGTCGCCGCTATGGAACGTGCCGTTTGCTTGCTTGTCGTGAGCGGTCGAGCTCACGCCGGGGTAGACGTTCAGGATGCTGGAGGCGGTACTGCCCAGGGAGTCGAAGCGAAACTGGTAGGTAGTCGGCTTCGACACAGATGGGCTGGTGGGATCGCTCGTATGAGCCGGAGGCCTTGATCGGAAGTGCACGCTGGCCAGCACGGACGCGCCGGCGATGACCGCGACGACGAGCAGCGCGATCAGCCAGGTGTTCCGATGTGACTTTGGTTCGTCCGAATCGGTCGCTGTCTCCCCCGCCGGGGCGTTGCTGCCTGCTGGGTCCTTGGTTACCGACGGAGCCGACACAGCGTCCCCAGCAGACGGCGGATGGGGGTCGACGGGTGAATCCACGTCAGCAACCTGCTCGGCGCTTGGCGCAGCCGGCCGCGTCACCCAGTCGGCGTCCCGCAGCAGGAACGCCGCGAACAGATGAAAGCGCTCGCTCTGAAGTGAGCGGAAGGCATCAACTTTGCCCTTGAGGCCGACGGCGCTGCGCGCTGCGTTGAGCAACGTCGTCTGGCTGCCAGGCCCGAGCGGTACTGACCCGTCGGAGAGAAACAGCAACCGGCGAATAAACGCCGCATCGTTGGTGGGCGCCGCCTGCTCGTAGGCGTCCAGCTCCGCGCGGAGCAGCGCCTCGATGTGAGCCTGCCGGCCGGTGGCCGCCTGTGCCGGCAACTGCTTGAGTAGCCGCTCGAAGACCGGCAGCACCAAGGGCTGTTGCTTGCCGTCACGGCTGCGTTGCCGGTCGATGCCACTGATGCCCCGCTGCCGGATGGCGGACAGCTCGCTGGCTAGCTCATCTACGACAGCGGCAAGGTCAAGGCCTTCGGGCTGGCTCACGTCCAGCAGTATCCCTGACCGTTACGTGACTGTTTGCGCCAGTCCAAGTGGCTAGCCTGCTCCGGCTTGGCAGGGATTTGCGGGGCAGGCGGGAAAGGGACGTCCCGTCTTCCCGGCGGTTACCGCTGATTCGCGGGTTTCGGCTGCTTTTCGGTCTTGTAGGCCCTGATTTTCGGCTGTTGCGTGACCTACGCAGCCGAGCTTGCGCGACCGCGGACAGCCCGCGGCGGACACCGGCTGCGGGAAGGACAAGCCTCATGTCAAGGATTGAGCCGTACCAAGCCGGCGGCCGGGCGGTGTCCACGCGGGTAGGTCGAGCCCTGGCCCGGTTGGATGGGCAGACCAGCTTCCAGGTCGCCCGGGCCAATGCCCAGGCAGACGTCAAGGCCGCCGAAGTGGACGCCGTGGCGGCGGTAGCCCAGCGGGCCATGCAGGGCGTGGCGTTCGTCAGCCAGGTGGAGCAGCAACTGGGCCAGGCGGTGCCTTTGGCGGTGACCCGGTTGCAGGCCATCGGCGATGTCGCGGCGATGTCACTGGCCCAGGTTGTGGTCGACGCCGCGAACGGGGTGCGTGGCCGATGATCACGGTAGTGGGCTTGCTGGTGCTGGGGGCTGCGCTGGGCCTCGGTGGCCTGTTCGGCTGCATCGTGGTGGCTGAGTGGTGGGACGACCGGGCTGAGCGCAGGCTCCGGCCGATCCGGGCCGAGCGTCAGCAGCACGAGGCGGCGGTCATGAAGCTGACTCAGGACGCCATCCAGCAGATGCTCAACATCGCCCGTCAGAACCGGTGAACTACCGGCCATCTTCGGGCTTCGATCCGGTGATCGGAGCGTGCAGCAGCTTGCTGGTCGGCGCCTCAATGTTCTACCTCGCAGTGAAGATCATCGAGGCGGTCTGGATCTGGCTGGCCGTCATCACGCCGCTAGGGCTGGCGCTGTGGGCCGCCTGGTCGCTGCACCGGCGGCGTAGCAGCGGTTGGTGAGGCGGCGTCTGCGCGGACGCCGCCACCCATCAAATTTCTCGAGCGGACATCCGCTTCGTAGTGACCGCCCCTACATGATTTATTAAGCCAAATGCACCGCGAGAGAAATTGTTCCGACCGTTGTTGTGTAATGAACAAACCATATTGACTGTTCGCTCGGGCGAACGTTAACTAAGTATATTCACTGTTCGCTCGACCGAACGGCGAAACCAATTCGTAAATGGAAGGAGGGCGGAGCTATGTCAAAAACATTCAAGGATTCACCGAAGCACAAGCAGCTGAGGACCGGCCGTGGCAGTGGCCGTCAGCGGAATATCTCGGTGCGCGCTGTTCGGCGTGACCCGCCGGATATGCGCAAATTGGCGCGCGCGCTGATTCAGCTGGCTGTTGCGCAGGCTGAGACGGACGCTCAGGCTGCGACGACCGCGAAGGCCTCGCCCGAGTCGGGTAGTAAGGATCGGCTGCCTACCGAAGGTGCCGCGAATGACTAATGCCGTCTTAGCGTGGCGGCAGCTGCATTGGGGCCGGCCGCTTGACCCTGTTCGCGCTACCAGCGTGCTGCGGGGTTGGGCGGCCGACCAGCGCAGCCCGCAGTTGGTGTTGGAAGCGACAGCCGGACGGGGTGGCATCGAGTATCTGCTCGGCGCGCCTCAGCCGGTACTGGTCGAAGCCGGCAACTCACTGACGAGCGCACTGCCCGGAACCAGTCTGACGCCGCTGCCCACTGATCGGCAACCGGTCGGTCTGGTGATGCGGTTCAAGGCTTCGACCCGACACCGGGCGCTGCGCTCGGATGACCCGGAGGCCACGGTGCGCTCCATCCTCGGTGCCCTGTGCCGGGTCCGTGACGACGAGCGGCTGGTGCTGCAACTGATGCTCGGCTCTCGCCGGGTGCCATTGGCTATCCCGACGCACAGCCCGTCCTCGATCGTCACCCCGTGGTACCAAACCGCCTGGCAGGGCAACGGGGGCCAGGTCGACAGTGAAAAGCGCACGGCGCTGCGGAACAAGGTCAGCGATCACGGCTTCGCCTGCACGCTGCGGATCGGCGTCATCGCTGGTTCGGTCAGCCGCCGCCGGGCCCTGGTGCTCGGTCTGCTGGCCGCTATCCGGACCAGTGAAGCCGCTGGCGTGACGCTGCGGCTCCGCCCGGAACGGGAAGCCCGGTTGAATGACGCCCGTCGGCCGCTGCTCTGGCCGCTGCGCCTGAACGTCCAAGAACTGCTCGCCCTGACCGCCTGGCCGCTCGGCAACGACGACCTGCCCGGTCAACCAGCCGCGCATCCCAAGCAGCTGCCGCCAGCGCCCGGCACTACCGGCACCGGCCGGGTCGTCGCCCGGGCCACCGCGCCTGGCGTGGACGCACATTTGGCGCTCAGTTCCCGGGATGCCCTCCAGCACAGCCACGTCCTCGGCCCGACCGGAGTGGGCAAGTCCGCGCTGCTCGGCCGCCTCATCCAGCAGGACGTCCAGGACGGCCGCGCCGTGGTGGTGATCGAGCCGAAAGGTGACCTGATCGACGACGTACTGGCCCGGCTACCTGACAACCGGAAAGACGACGTGGTGATCCTTGATGCTGCGGACTCGGCGCCGGTCGGGCTGAACCCGCTGGTCACCCGTGGCCAGCGGTCGGAGGTGGTCGCCGATGGCATCCTGAGTGTCTTCAAGGCGCTGTATGCCGACGCTTGGGGGCCGCGTACCCAGGACATTCTGCATGCCTGCTTGCTGACCCTGGCTCGCCGGCCAGATGCCACCTTGGTGATGCTGCCGCTGCTGCTGACCAATCCCGGCTTCCGCCGCTCTATGACCAACGGCCTGAACGACCCGCTCGCGCTGGGCCCGTTCTGGGCCTGGTACGAGAGCCTGAGCGACGGCGAGCGCAGCCAGGCAATTGCGCCGGTGATGAACAAGCTCAGACAATGGTTACTGCGCCCGTCGCTGCGGGCGGTGCTCGGCCAACGGCAGCCGCGCTTCGACCTGCGGCAGGTCTTCACCGAGCGCAAGATCCTGCTGGTGCCGCTGCGTAAGGGCACGCTCGGGCCGGAGGCGGCCAGCCTGCTCGGCTCGCTGGTAGTGGCACAGCTCTGGCAAGTCACTCAAGAACGCGCCGGCATCCCCGCCGAGCGCCGGCACCCGGTGATGGTCTACATCGACGAGGTGCAGGACTACCTGCACCTGCCAACCGACCTGGGCGATGCCTTGGCCCAAGCCCGTGGTCTGGGTGTCGGGTTCACCCTGGCGCACCAGTTCCTCGGCCAACTGTCGCCTGCCATGCGCGGCGCCGTGATGAGCAACGCCCGGTCCAAGGTCTGCTTTCAGCTGGCGCAGGAAGACGCCGTGCAAATGGTCAAAGGCCATCCCGAGCTAGCGCCGGAGGACTTCACCGCGCTCGGGCAGTACCAGGTGTATGCCAGCCTGTTTGCCCGCGGTGCCGTCACCCCCTACGCCTCCGGCGTCACCCTGCCACCGAGCAAGCCGACCAGCGATCCGACGCAGGTCAAACGTCTGAGCAGGGAACGGTATGGCCGGCCGCTGGACGAGATTGAGGCCGGCTTCGCCGAGCTATTGCAGCCGGACGAACCGGCCCGGTCGACGAATCGGCGCACGCGGGGTGCCTCATGAACACCACCCTCACCCTAGATAAGCGGCTTCCGGTCGCTCTACCGTTCGGGCCGCCGATCGCTGCCCTGAGCAACCATCTGAGGTCGCCTAAGACTGGCGGCTCGGCCGGATCTGCTGGCAGGAATGTCTGCCCGACCTGGAGCTTGGCATGACGTCCCGAGCGCGGGGCCGCGGGCCGGACGGACTGCTGGCAATGGCCCGCTCCCTCAGTCCACGTGACCAGGAAGTTCTCAGGGCGGTGGCACGGCACCGGTTCCTGACCACCCAGCACGTCGAGCGGTTGGTCTTCCACGACCACGCCTCAGCCCTGTCCGCTGCGCGAACCTGCAGGCGAGTCCTGCGGCGTCTACATCAGCTTGATCTGGTCACGCCACTGGAGCGGCGAGTCGGTGGCTTCGGCGCCGGATCGGCCACCTCCATCTGGCACCTGGCCCCGGTCGGGGTCCGCGTGCTGTCCTTCCTCAGCGGCGACGGACTGGCACCGCGCATCCGGGAGCCGTCGGTGCGCTTCGTCGCGCACACCCTCGCCGTCGCCGAGACTCACCTGCGGCTGATCGAGGCAACCCGTACCGGCCGCTTCGAGCTGACCAGTGTGCAGATCGAACAGGAAAGCTGGCGCAGCTACCAGACCGCCGCCGGCGGCACCGACTACCTCAAACCCGATCTGGCCGTCATCACCAGCACCGAGCAGTTCGAGGATCACTGGTTCCTCGAGGTTGACCTTGGCACCGAACATCTGCCGACCATCCAGCGCAAGTGCCAGCAGTACCAGGCTTACCGCCAGACCGGCACCGAGCAGGCCGCCAGCAATATCTTCCCGGTCGTCGTCTGGATCGCACCCAATCAACGGCGTGCTGACAAGCTCGCAGCGGCCATCTTCGGCCACCGGACGCTGGATCAGGCGCTGTTCCGCGTCACCGTGATGGACCAGCTCACCAATCTCATCACCGGAGGCGCGGCATGAGTGGCCTGCGTAATCAGGTGCTCGTCGGCGACGCACTGGCCGAGCTGCGCCGCCTGCCTGCTGCCAGCGTTGACATGGTGCTGACCAGCCCGCCGTACTTCCGGCTGCGCGACTACCGGGTCGACGGGCAACTCGGCCTGGAAGGCCACGTCGACCAATGGGTCGGTGGCCTGCATGAGGTGGCTCGTGAGGTTCAGCGGGTAGTGGTGCCGACCGGCAGCTTCTGGCTCAACCTCGCCGACACCTACTCCACCCACCCGTCGCAAGGAGCCGGCAGAAAGAGCCTGGTGCTCGGCCCGGAACGCCTCGCACTAGCGCTGCTGGCAGACGGCTGGCTGCTACGCAACAAGATCGTCTGGCAGAAGGCCAACCCGATGCCCAGTTCAGTTCGAGACCGGCTGACCTGTACCTGGGAAGCGCTCTACGTCTTCGTCAAGCAGCCCAACTACTACTTCGACCTGGACGCCATCCGGCAACCGCACACCAGCCAGCACCACGGCCAGCTGAAACCTGACCACCAGCGGCCACGACATCGCGAGGCCTGGCGCGGCCCAAATGGCGACGACGCCTCCGGCCTGGACCTCATGAAGGCACGCGGCATCATCGGGCACCCGCTCGGCAAGAACCCTGGCGACGTCTGGCGACTCTCCAGTAGCAGCTTCCGGGGCGCCCACCACGCCACCTTCCCAGTCAGCCTGGCAGAACGAGCCGTCCTGGCCGGCTGCCCGGAAGCCCGCTGCGAAGCCTGCCGGCTGCCCTGGAAACGACAGCTCATCCGGTCGGTCGGTGGCACCGCCGTACGCGGCGCGCTCGGACCGAGCTGCGCCTGTAACGCCGCCACTGAGCCCGGCCTGGTGCTCGACCCGTTCCTCGGAGCAGGCAGTACCGCCGTCGCCGCCGAACGACTAGGCCGGGACTGGCTCGGCATCGAACTCAACCCCGACTTCGCCGCCCTGGCTCGCCGCCGTATCCAAGACGCCCGCGCTGGCCCAGTCCGACCGGCGGCATGAGCCGGCTTCGTCGGTGTCATGCGGCCGAGCACCCCAACAGATTCGTCATCCAAGACAGATCGGCTCGCCCGCAACAGCACCGAGGAGGTGTGCCATGTCCCTAGCGGACAACGGCTCCACCGGCCGGCCCGGCGTGAAAACGCTGGCCATCCGCCTGGAGCCAGACCTGCACGCGCAACTGAGCCTGATCGCCCAGTTGCGCGGAGCGACCATCACCGATGAGATTAAGGCAGCGCTCGAGGCTCACATCAAGGCCGCCAAGAGCATGCCTGAACTCTCAGGCCGCGCCGAAGCCGTGCTCGCTGATATCGAGCGCGACGCCACCGCGCGCCGGGCCGCCATCGCCACCCTGTTCGGCACCACGGAACCGGAAGCAGCGGCACCAGCGCCGGCGGCAAAGTCAACGGCAGAACTGCCCACCGGGGACCCGGAGTCACCAGCTGCGCAACCAGGCGGCGGTAGCCGTTCACGCGGACGGCGCAGTGGATCGGAGGACGCAGGCAACTGACCCCACCCAAGGAGTCACCCGGCACCTCATTCGGTGCCAACCCTGGCAGGGGCCGGACGGTTCGAGACACCTCGTCTTACCGTCCACCCCTGCCAGTAACACCCCCACAGCTAAACGAAAGGAGGTCACCCATGAACCATGAACAACCATCAACAGCTGAGCAGCAGCCCGCTCTGGATTCGCTGCCTGCGGTCGAGTCGCCGCTGCCCGAGCCCGAGCAGCACGAACGTGAACTCGCCCCGTCACCGCGGATCTGGGTGGCCTCACTGTCGGACTACAACTACGGCATCCTGCACGGTGCTTGGATCGAGGCGGCCCGTGACGAAGACGAGCTGCAGGCGGACATCGACACCATGCTGGCCGCCTCGCCCTGGACGGCGCGGACCGGGGCGCCGGCCGAGGAATGGGCCATCCACGACCAGGACGGCTTCGGTCAGCTCCGGTTTGACGAGCACGAGAACCTGCGCTGGATCAGCGCGGTCGGCAAGGGCATCGCTCAGCACGGCTTGGCCTTCGCCGCCTACGCCGACGTGGTGGAAGAAGAAGAACTACTCGCCAGCTTCGATCAGGAGTACCTGGGCCACTACGACACTCTGCACGCCTACCTTGAGCAGACGATCAACGATCTGGGCTACGACCGCATCTTGGACGAAGTAGTGCCACCCAAGCTGCGGCCCTACGTCAAGATCAACATTGACGCTACCGCCCGCGATCTGCAGTTCGGCGGCGACCTGCACGTCCTCACTGCTACCGAGGGCGGCGTCTGGATATTCCGTGGCTGACAATAGACTGCTGGCTAATGCAGTCTTGCAGAACCGAGTCAAGGGCATTCGTGCCATGCAAATTCTGCCCAATTCACCCGATCACATAAATGGTAGGGAACTTAGGCTCGCCTTTTCTGCAATCCCCTTATACCTTTCCTCCTCCGCAATCTCTACGAATTACCGGAGGACAAAGATATGGGCAACGGAGCCAGCGCCAACGGACGACCTATCCCGGCCGACGAAGGCCCAGTGGGCCGGATCAAGTCAGCCATCCGCGAGCTGGCCTACACCACCTGGGTCCGCTACCAGGCCGACCTCGACCGCGACACCAGCCGGGCACTCTTCGAACGGGTGTACCTCGGTCACTACAGCACAGTCGACACCTACGTCATCCAGCTCATCGACGACTACCAGCTCGATGCCAAGCTCGACGAGGCCATCACCGAGCCGTTCCGCAGCCACGTCGACATCGACGTCACTGCATTCGGACGAGCACTGGTCGCCAGCGCCAGCATTTACACGCTCCTGGCCGCGCCGGTCGGGGTCTGGGTATTCACCGACGAAATCGCATAGGCAAGCCTTTCCTTCGTTGTGGAATGGACAATTATGTTCGCTTTGGCGAACAATTCGGCGTACAATAATCTATGAAATGCCGCGCACGTCATTAACACCAGATCAAGCACAGCAACTCGGTACGCTGCTGCGCGCACGCCGCACAGCGTTGAACCTGTCGCTGCGCCAGGTTGCCCAGCTCACCGGACTCACTATCTCCACGCTCAGCGAGATAGAAACCGGCGTCAACCTCAGCCCGCTACCAGACACCCTGAAGCTGCTGGCGCGTGCCCTGGGCCTGTCGATCAGCGACCTGTTCGTCGTCGCTGACTGGCTACCCGCCGGTGAGCTGCCGACTCTCAAGCCGTACCTGCGAGCCAAGTACCGCGACCTTGACGAGTCAGCCATGGCCGAGTTGGAGCGCTACGCCGACGGGCTCGTCAAGCGCTACGGCGGCCTCGGCCCGATCGATGGCGAGGACGAGCGACCCCAAGCAGAAACATCAACCAGCAAGTAACCCGGAAGGAGGGACAACCATGCACCACATCATCAACGACACCTCATACCGTCACGGGGCCTTGGCGTCCCTCCGTGGGCTCATCCCGAGTCGTCACCTCAGCTACGCAGAAGCCCTCCGGATCGCCGAACTGCAAGCCAATCGGCTGCTGGAACTGTCTGGCAGTTCTGAGCAGCCAGCGGGTGCGGAGTTCGTCGCTGAGCTTCCGCGGCTACTTGTTAAATACCGGACCCTGCCAACCTCCGGCCTCAGCTACTGGGACGGCCAGCAGTGGATCGTCGGCATCAACCGCGACGAACCAGAAACCCGGCAACGCTTCACCCTGCTCCACGAGTTCAAGCACATCATCGACCACGGCCACACCCAGCAGCTCTACGGCAGCGACAGCCAACGAGCCGAGCAAGCCGCTGACTACTTCGCCGGCTGCGCGCTCATGCCCAAGCGACTGGTCAAACGCGCCTGGGGCAACGGCATCCAAGCGACCCCCGACCTGGCGCAAGCCTTCGACGTCAGCGAGCCAGCCATCCGGGTACGCCTGGCACAGCTAGGCCTGACCGAATCGACGCAACGCTGCCGCCGACCTAGCCGCAGCACGGCACCTTCATCGCGGGGGCGGTACTACCGGCAGTTTTCCACCACTCTCACCAAGGCCTACCTTCAGGAGGTGCCCGCATGACGGCAGATCCGGCTAGCCTAACCACGGCGCAAGCTCTGAAACGGGCAGTCCTGTACCTGCGGGTATCCACCCCGCGTCAGATGGACACCGCGGTGGACATCGACGCTGACGGCAACTCAATCTCAACCCAGCGCGAGTTCAGTCTGCGCCGCGCGGCCACCGTGCAGGCCACCGTGGATCGGGAGTTCATCGAACCGGGCAACTCAGCCCAGACCATCGAAAAGCGGCCGGTGTTTCGGGAGCTGCTGCGCTACGTCGCTGAGCACCCCGAGATTGACTACGTGATCATCTACATGCGCTCACGCGCGTTCCGGAACTTCGGCGACGCGGTGCTGACCAAGCGCCAGCTCGAAAAGCTCGGCGTCAAGCTGATTTCAGCCAAGGAGGACTTCGGCGAGGGCTACCTGGCCGATGCGATGGAAGCGGTGACCGACATCTTCAACGAGATGGAAGTCCGCCGCAACGGCGAGGACATCAAAGCTAAGCTCCGCAACAAGGCCCTCAACGGCGGCACCGTCACCCGCGCCAAGCTCGGTTACCTCAACATCCGCGCCGAACAGGACGGGCGGCTGTTCAACAGCATCGGCATTGACCCAAAACGCGCCCCGCTGGTGCTCAAAGCATTCGAGCTGTATGCCACCGGCGAGTACTCCATCGATTTGCTGACCACCGCAATGGCCGATCTTGGCTTGACCACAAGGCCTTCGGCCCGCTGGCCCCGTGAGCAACCAGTCTCCGACAGCAAACTGCATCGGATGCTCTCCGATGCCTACTACGCCGGCTGGGTCACCGTGGACGGTGACCTCATCCCCGGCCGCCACGAAGCCATCATCAGCCAAGCCCTGTTTGACCGAGTACAGGAGGTGCTGAACCTGCGATCTAGCCGGGGGCAGCGTGACCGGGTGCTCAGCCATTACCTCAAGGGCGCGCTGTACTGCGACCGGTGCCACACCGTCGGACGCACCAGCCGGCTGATCTACACCGAAGCGAGGGGCCGCGGCGGCCGCTACGGTTACTTCCTCTGCCGCTCCCGCCAGGAAGGCCTGTGTGACCTGCGGCATTTGGCCGTGGCTCAAGTCGAGGAAGTTATCGCCGCCCACTACAGCCTGCTCGAAGTACCCGAGGACTTCGCCGACGCCGTTCGGGATGAGCTTGAAACGACCATGGCAGACCAGCAGCAGCTCACCCAGGAGTTGCACACCACCCTGACCAGGCAGCTGACCAAGCTGGAGGCCCGGGAAGAACGCCTCATCGACTTAGCCGCCGACGGGGTGCTCACCCGAGCGAAAATCCAACAACGCAGTAACGCCATCCAGCTCGAGCGGACCCGCATCCAAGCCCAACTCACTGACACCGGCGACCAACTTGCACTCGGCGCGCAACGGCTCCGCGAGTGCCTTGACCTCGTCGCTGATCCGGGACGGCTCTACCACCAGGCGCCCGACGAAACCCGTCGCCAGCTCAACCAGGCCTTCTACCAGCGGTTCTACCTCAACGACGACAACCAAGTCGCCGTCACCAGTGGTGTTCTTAACCCGCCGTTCGACGAAATCATCGACGCTTCCCGGGTCTACCAACGGCAAAAAAGTATCGCCTTTGGCTCAGCAGCCAACCAAGCCAAGGCTGCCGCCAACGAAATTAGGCCCAGCCATAAGGCCGGACCCGTTGAAGATCACCAAACACTCGTACTCGCTGACGTTTTTCGGGTCAGTGGTTCGAGTAAGCGTGTCATGGTGGAGCTGAGGGGACTCGAACCCCTGACCCCCACACTGCCAGTGTGGTGCGCTACCAGCTGCGCCACAGCCCCTTACCAAGCAACCCGCCCTGGTACGGCGAGCCGGGAAGTGAGTTTACACAGCACCGCAGGCCACCCACCGCCACCCCACCGCCGACCAGCACCGCGCCGTCCCGAAGATCATCGGGACACCTCACGACACGCCGGTTCGCCACGCCGACAACCCCCGGATTTCCTGACTCGGAACCCTCTCAGCCATACTTGGGGCGAGCCGCACCGGCCCAGCGCCGACGAACCCGATCCACCACCGCGCGGCGTGGACACTCAAAGGAGACATTCGTGAACCGCAAGGAACTGGTGACCGCGGTCGCCGAGAACGCCGATCTCGAGCAGAAGACCGTCGACGCGGTGCTGCGCAGCCTGCAGACCACCCTGGAGTCGGCCGTCGCCAAGGGCGACAAGGTGAGCGTGCCCGGCTTCTTCGCCCTCTCCGTGGGCAAGCGGGCCGCTCGCGAGGGCCGCAACCCGGCCACCGGCGAGACCATCCAGATCGCCGCCGCCAACACGGTCAAGTTCACCGCTGGCAGCGCCCTGAAGGACGCCGCCAACAAGTAAGCCCCAGCACGAACGACGAGGGCCGGTACCGCCAGGTACCGGCCCTCGTCGTTGTCCGAAGCCCAGACGGGCTACTTCTTCGTCGTGCTCGCCGACGGGGACGCCGACCGCGTCGGACTGGAGGACGCCGGCTTGGACGTCGACCCCGACGTCGCCCCCGAGGGCGACGCGGACGACGAAGGCGTGGCGGTCGGCGACGGCGCCGCGGTGGACTTGGCCGAGGCCAGCGCCGCGGAGATCGCCGCGTCGACCTTGGCCACCGTCACCGTGTCACCCTCCGAGCCGACCCGCTTGCCGGCCACGAACACCGTCGGCGTCCCGTTGACGCCCCGCTTGGACGCGGCCTCGGTCACCGCCGCCACCAGGTCCTTGTGCTGGTTCGAGGTCACGCAGGTGGAGAAGGCCGCGCTGGTGATGCCGGCGTCCTTGCCCCACGAGATCAACTGCGAGTCCGGCTTGCCCTTGCTGCCCTCGGCCGGCTGGTTGTTCGCCCCGCTGGTCTTGCCGAACAGGATGTCGTGGAACTTCGCGAACGCGTCCGGGCTCTCGTCCGAGGCGCAGTAGCCGGCGTTGGCCGCCCGGGATGAGTACTTGTTGCCGTTCGACAGCGAGTCCAGGAACGACATCACGTGGTAGTTGACCTTGATGTTGGTCGCCTTGATCTTGGCGGCCAGGTCGGTGCCCAGCCCGCTCTGCTCCAGCTCGTTGCAGATCGGGCACTGGAAGTCCTCGTAGACATCCACCAGCACCGGCGCCTGCTGGTTGCCCACCCGCACCCCGGTCGCGGCCGAGGCGTTGGTGGTGTCGGTGTCGGAGTCGATCTTGGCGCGCCCGCTCTGCACGCCCGCGCCGATGAAGGTGACCAGCAGCAGCACCACCAGCGTGCCGGCGGCGATGTAGCGCTGCTTGTAGCGCAGCTCGGTCTCGGCCGCCGCCACCGCCGCCCGGTAGCGCCGGACGTTCTTCTCGCTCTTGCGCTGCTTCGGGGTCAGCTCGGGCACCAGCTCCGAGGCGATGATCGCCCGGTCCACCGAGAACCTGGTCAACGGCCACAGGATCAGGAACGCCGACAGCACCAGCAGGCCCAGGTCGCGCAGGATGTCGAGGGTGTAGGACGTGCTGGCAGCCGGCCCGCCGCCACCGCCGAAGCAGCCGCACTGGATCTCCAGGCCGCGAACCGCCGCCTGGAGGATGCCCACTCCGAACACCACCAGCAACGCCGCGCTGACCGCGGCCGCGTACCGGGTGATCAGCCCGAGCAGCAGCAGCACGGCCAGCACCAGCTCCAGGGCGGGCAGGCCGTAGCCGATCGCCTTGGACAGCCACTCGGGGGTGGCGTCGTAGGCCCGCACCGCCTGCACGAACCGGCGCGGGTCGCCGATCTTGGACAGCGCTGCCCAGGCCCACACGGCCCCGAGCAGCACCCGGACCACCAGGCCGGCCAGCCCCGCCCAACTGGGGGGCTCTCGACGGATAGGCAGCCGGGTGGTCAGCGCTGGAAACCTCACGTCGTCGAACCCCTTACTTGGTATCGGCCACCAATGGCAGGTCGTGGGCCACCTGCTCGGCCTGGTTGGTGCTCTGCAGGAACGCCACCCGTGCGTAGTCATCGGAACCATAGAGCAGCACTTCGGACGAATGGGTGCGACCCTCGTCCTCGGCGAGTGTCACGTGTGCGGCGACCTGCGCGGCGTCCACCTCTCCCTGGCTCCCCAGCAACCCGATGAACCGGTTCGGCAGGCCCGGATCGAACTTCGCCAGGTAGCGCTTGAGCACCGCCGCGGTGTCGTGCTTGACGTCGGTGGTCACGAACACCACCCGGGTCTGCTGCCGCACCGCCTCGGGCACCTGGCCCAGCGCGATGGCGATGTCGGCCAGCGTGGTCGGGCAGACGTCCGGGCAGGTGGTGTAGCCGAAGAACAGCAGGGTCGGCTTGCCGGCGGTGTCGGCGCCGAACCGGAACGGCTTGCCGGCGGTGTCGGTGAGGGTGAACTGCGGCCGCGGCTGCGGCGGGTCCAGGCCGAGCCCGGAGTAGCCGCTGCCGGCGGCGTGGTCGTTCAGCTCGCTGGCCGACGACGTGGGGGGAGCAAGCGAGTTGCCGCCCGAGCTGCCGGACCCGCAACCGGCCAGCAGCGCCGCGAGCAGCACCGCCGAGCTGAGCGCCACCGCACCGCGGGCCGGGCGCGGGCGGATCACCGCGGTGTCGCCACCGAGCAGACGGGTCACTGGGGTGCCTCCGGGGTCGGCGCCGGCGCGGTGATCGCGATCACCGGCACGGTCAGCAGCAGCTGCCCGGCCTTGGCGAACGTCAGCCGCAGGTTCACGCTCTGGCCGGCCTTGAGCGGGCTGTAGAGCTTCTCGATCATCACGTGCCCGTTGCCCGGCATCACCCGGACGTTCCCCCGCGCCGGAATGCTCAACGTGGCGATCTGCTGCATCCCGCCGCGCGACTCGGTCTGCAGGGTGGTCTGGGCGCCCGCCCCGGAGTCGACCCCGGTCAGTACGTCCGGCGTGCTGGAGGTGTTGTAGATCGTGAAGTACACCGCCGCGTTCAGCTCGTTGGCCGGCTCCCGGATGAAGCCACCGCTCACCACGATCGGTTGGGCCGGAGCGGCGACGGAGGCGGGATCGGCCGACGACGAGTCGGCGATGGTGCCGCGCACCAGGCCGGCCACGCCCGCCAGTGCCATCAGCACCGCGAGCACCATCGACAGCGGAATGCGTTTCACGGCGTTCATGATCCCTCACCGCGGTTCGGAGCCTGCTGTGAACGGACCTGCTGGGCCGGGATCTGCTGGAAACGAGCACGCAGCGACACTCAGAACACCTTGATCCGGGCCACCGCGACCGTCGAGTCGAACTCCGAGGTCTGCACGGTCAGGTTGACCTCCCAGGTTCCGGCCACCGGCAGTGACACCACCGCCGAGGTGTAGTTGCCCGGTCCGGACGCCTTCAACGCCACCGGGATCGGCCCCAGCTGCTGCTCGGGCAGGCTGGCGGTGGCGGTTACGGCGGTCGGTGCCTTGCCGCCGGACAGTTGCACCTGGAACCGGACGTTGCCGTGCACCCCCGGGGTGACCTCGACCGTCGCCCGGGTGGCGGCGTTCACCCGCACGCTGACCTCGCGCGGCTTGCTCCGGTCGCTCGCCAGCGCCACCTTGCCGGGCGGTTGCGAGACCAGCACCGCGGTCGCCGCCAGCACCAGCGCCCCGACCACCACCTCGACCAGCAGCGTGCGGCGCAGCCGGGCCGGCAGCCCCGGCTCCGGCCGCTCTGCCACTCTCGTCGACAGCGCGGTCGCGGTGCCCCGCGCGGCACCGGCCGGCTCCAGGGCTCCGCCGGCCGGCTCGTCCGGGTGCGCTCGGCCGGTACCGGACGCCGAGCGCAGCACCACCCCGCGGGCCAGGTAGCCCAGCCCGAGGATGACGCAGAACAGCGCCACCTTGACCAGCACCAGCTGGCCGTACCGGGTGCTGGTCAGGGCATCCAGCGCCCCGACCTCGCGCCAGGCCTGCAGGGTGCCGGTCACCGCGAGGGTGGCGATGCAGGCCATCGCCACCCGGGAGAACACCGGCAGCCCGGCCGCCAGCTGAGTCCGGTCGGCCTCCTGCTCCGCCGGGTCGGCGGCGCGACCGCTGAACGCGGCCACCGCCAGCACCAGCACCCCGCCCAGCCAGACGATCATGGCGATCAGGTGCAACGCGTCGATGAGCACCCACAACCAGTGCGGGTTCGCGGTGCGGGCATGGCCGCCCGCCACGAAGGTCACCACGATGCCGGCGCCGACGATCGCCGCCGCCTCCGGCGCCCAGCTAGGGCGGCCCGCCGGCTCGTCGGAGGCCGGCTCGTCCGCCGGCTCGCCGGCCACCGCGCGCCGGCCGCCCAGCAGCGCGGTGAGCTCCATGCCCAGCACGCCCAGCAGCAGCACCCGCAGCGACAGCAACGGTCCGACACTGCTGTGCAGGGTGGCATCCAGCAGGCTGCCGCGGCTGAAGGTGCCGAACCCGGTGCCGGCCGCGTACGGCCCCTCCATCAGATATTCGGCGACCGCGCCCAGGGCGGCCAGCCCCCAGCCGAGCCAGACCAGCCGACGAACGGCCGACCGCCGCCGGCCCGCCGGCCAGAGCGTGAAGAGCAGCCAGCTGCCACCGACCATCGCCACCCCGGCGAAGCCGAGCCAGTGGCTGGTCGCCAGTCCCGTCGAGACCGCCCGGTCGACCGGCGCCGAGTCGGAACCGCCGCCGCCGATGTCCAGCGGGCCGCTGCCCACCACGAACCGGACGGTGCCGGCCACCGGGTGCGCGTCCGACGAGGACACCCGGTAGCTGGCCAGGTAGCTGCCGTCCGGCAGGCTGGGCCGCAGCGGCACCGCCACCGAGCTGCCCACCCCGCCGGGGTGCGACGGCTGGCCGTTGTCCACCCGGCGGCCGGCCGAGTCGACCACCCGCAGGTAGCCGAGGTCCAGGCCCACCTGCTCGTTGAACCGCAGCGTCACCGTGGTCGGCGCCTGGGCCAGCCGGCTGCCGTCGGCCGGGTTCGAACTCACCAGCACCGCATGCGCCGAGGCCGGCGCGGCCAGCAGCAGGTTCAGCACGGCAACGGCCAGCACCGCCAGCAGGCCGAGTGGCCACCGCTTTCTGTCCTGTCGCGCGCCCTGGTTGACGCCCTGCCTCACGCCGCGCCCCGGTTCCGCCGTGGCAGCGATTTGGCCGGGCTCTGGCCACCGGCCGGCACCGCCGGCCGGTGGGGACCGGGCACCCGTTCGGCCCGCGCCAGCGCTGCCACCAGCAACAGCCCCAGCGCCACCCCGGCGTGGCTGGCCAGCCGGGCGGCGGTGACCGCACCGTCCAGCAGGTCCGGCACGCTCAGCGCCGACAGCACCGCGACGAAGGCCAGCAGGATCGGCAGGGTGCCGGCCGCCCGGGCCGGCCGCAGCGCCACCGCGAGCAGCGCCGCGCCGACCGCCACGTTCCAGGCCGCACTCTCGTGCGCCTGGTGGGTGCCCATGTGCATCGCCGCCATCCCGACATTCTGGCCGCCCATCCCCGGCACCGACAGCGCCCACTGCAGGCCGGCCAACGCGAGCAGGCCCGCCTGCAACATCCGGCGGCGGCGCAGCAGCCGGGCCGCCGGCAAGCCGGCCTCGCGCAGGATCGGCTCGCTCAGGTCCGGCGGGGTCACCCCGGACACCCGCAGCAGCCGGCCGGCCCGGGTGGCGTCGTCCAGCCACACCGAGCAATCCGGGCACCCTGCCAGGTGCTCGTCCAGCACTACGCTCGGTATACCGGGGCTCTCGCCGTCCAGCCGGGCGGAGGCGGCCTCTCGATAGGCCTCACAGCTCATGCCCACTCCAGTCGGGGAAAGTACCGGGTAAGTTCCCTGCCTGTGGCTCGGGTCACGTGCCGGGTAGTTACCCGGACGCGACCCATCCGGCGTGCCCCGGCTCGCCGAATCCCGTGCCGCCCGACCCACCCGACCCGCCGAAGGGACTCACCCCAGGTGCCGCCGACAGAGCAGGACTTCGACGCCGTCACGCTGTCGGCACTGCAGGCCCGGGCCGGCGACCCGGACGCCGCGGCCACGTTCGTCCGGGCCTGCCAGGGCGACGTCTGGCGGCTGTGCGCGCACCTGGGCAGCCCGCGGGACGCCGACGACCTCACCCAGGAGACCTTCGCCCGGGCGTTCGGCTCGCTGCACCGCTTCGCCGGCCGGTCCTCGGCCCGCACCTGGCTGCTCTCGATCGCCCGGCGGGTGTGCGCCGACGCCATCCGCAGCCGCCGGCCGACCGTTCCGGTCGCCGACCTGGAGCCGGCCGGGCGCAGCTCCGACCCGGCCGACACCGTCAGCCTGCGGCTGCTGCTGGACAGCATCGACCCGCTGTTCCGGGAGGCGTTCGTGCTCACCCAGGTGGTCGGGCTGGCCTATGCCGAGGCCGCCGAGGTGATCGGCTGCCCGGTGGGCACCATCCGGTCCCGGGTGGCCAGGGCCCGCGACGCGCTGGTGGCCGGCATGCAGGCCGGCGGCCGGTCCGCCCGCGGCACCGGCTGAGGCTCGCGCCCGTCAGGCGCGAGTCGGTCAGGCGCGAGTCGGTCAGGCCCGTCCGGTGCGGGCCAGCACGTCGGCGTGCGCGCGGCGCTCGGCGACGAACGAGGCGAACGGCACCGTGCCGGCCAGCATCACCAGCCCGAGCTTGAGCCACGGCCAGCGCAGCCGGATGCCGAGATCGAGCGCGGTCACCAGGTACACCATGAACAGGAAGCCGTGCGCGGTGCCGATCACCGCGACCGGTCCGGGGTGGTCGGCCAGGTACTTCAGCGGGATCGCCACGAAGCACAGCAGCACCAGCAGCACCCCGGTGGTGAAGGCCAGCACCCGGTAGCGCAGGAACGAGCCGGTCAGGCCGCGCGGGTCCCGGCTGCCCTGCTGGCCGGTGGACGGGGCGGTCGCGGTCACTCGGAGGCCTCTCGGTCGGCGGCGTCCAACTGGGCCAGGTAGGCGTTGAACCTGCGCCGTTCCGGATCGGTCTCGGCGGCAGGGTCGGACGGCGCCAGGGTATAGCCCCGGTACCGGCTGGCGGGCTCGGGAGGTCCGGCAGCGATGGTCCCCGGCTCCCCCTCGACGGCTCGCCCCGAGCGCAGGTAGTCGGTGACCACCCGCCCCCACATCAGCACCGTGAACCCGACGAAGGCCCACCACTGCAGGGCGTAGGCGTAGTTGCGCAGGTCGCCGTGGTGGCGGATCGCGACCCGCCACTGCCACTGCCCGAGCCAGACCATCGCCGCGCAGGCCGCCACCGCGAACACGTGCAGCAGCAGCCACTTCGGGCGCAGCAGCGTCAGCTTGCTCGGCCGTCCGGACACGCCCTCACGGTACGTGCTCGGCGTCCGGACGAGCCACCGATGGGCCTCAGGCGTCGCTCACCTTCCACGCGAACAGCTCCAGGGCGATGTTGTCCGGGTCGCGGAACTCCAGAATGGTGGCCATCCCGATGTCCTTGACCCCGCCGTGTGCCACCCCCAGGCCGTCCAGCCGGTGCGCCATCTCCTCGAGCTCCGCGACGCCGTCGACGGCGAAGCTGAGGTGGTCCAGGCCCACCCGGTCCTCGTCGAACCGGTCACCGGCCGGCGCCACCGGCCGCAAACCGAACAGCGCGCTGCCGAGCCGGTAGATCACCCCGCCGAACAGGAAGCCGAGTTGCTCGCGGGTCGCCTGGTCGGCGCCGTCGGGCAGTTCCAGGGCGACCGGCAGGCCGAACACCTGGTCGTAGAAGGCTTGGGACCGGGCGATGTCGGTGACGGTCAACCGCACATGGGAGTAGCTGAGCTGGATCGGCATCCAGCCAGTGTGTCACCGGCCGCGCCGGCGTCACTTGGCGGCGATCAGCTCCAACGCGATGTTGTCCGGGTCGCGGAACTCCAGGATGTGGTGCCGGCCGATGTCCTTGATATCGGCATGCACGACACCGAGCCGGTCGAGGGCGGCGGCGGTCTCCTCCAGCTCGGCGAGCGAACCCACCTCGAAGCTGAGGTGGTCCAGGCCGACCCGGTTCTCGTCGAACCGGTCGTCGGCCGGCGCCCCCGGCCGGATGCCGAACAGGCCGTCGCCGACCGCGTAGATCACCCCGCCCATCAGGAAGCTCAGCAGCCGGCGGGTGGCCTCGTCGGCGTCCGGCGGAAGCTCGTAGGCCACCGGCAGGCCGAAGACCTCGTCGTAGAAGGCCCGGGACGTCGCGAAGTCGCGAACCGTCAGGCGGACGTGGGAGTACCCGGAGGCGGCAATCGGCATGCCCACAGCGTGCCAACCGGGGCGCCGGCCGGCCGCCGGGATCGTGCCCTGTCCCGCGCCGCCCGGCCGGGATGGCAGGCTGGCCGGATGCACCCGGTGGTCGTGGTCGGAGCGGGAATCTCGGGGATCGGCTGCGCCCGCACGCTGGCCGCCGCCGGCCTGCCGGTGCGGGTGCTCGACCGGGCCGGCCGGCCCGGCGGCCGGATGGCCACCGCCGAGCACGCCGGCCGGCCGGTGGACATCGGCGCCTCGTACTTCACGGTCTCCGACGAGCAGTTCGAGCTGGTGGTGCGGGACTGGCAGCGCCGCGGGCTGGCCCGGCCGTGGACCGACACCTTCGACGTGCACCGGCCGTCGGAGGCTCCCCGGCGCAGCACCGGGCCGATGCGCTGGGCGGCCGGCGCCGGGCTGCGCGGGCTGGTCGCCGACCTCGCCGAGACCGCGGGCCTCACCGTCGAGCGGGTGAACGTCGACGAGGTGGCCACCGGCGCGGCCGGCCTGACCGTGGCGGGTGAGCCGGCCGCGGCAGTGGTGCTGGCGATGCCCGACCCGCAGGCCCGCCGGCTCCTGCACCCGGCGCTGGCCCCGGAGCGGGCGGGCCTGGCCGCCCTGTTCGAGCCGGTGCTGGCACTGTCGGCCGGCTGGCCCGCCCGGAATTGGCCCGATTTCGACGGCATGTTCGTGCACAGCGACGAGCGGCTGTCCTGGATCGCCGACGACGGCGCTCGGCGCGGCGATGGGGCACCGGTGCTGGTGGCGCACTCCACGCCGGCCTGGGCCGCCGAGCGACTCGACCATCCGCAGGCCGCCACCCCGGAGCTGCTGCAGGCGCTGCGCGAGGTGCTGGGCATCGCCGGTGAGCCGTCCTGGACCAGCCTGCACCGCTGGAGCTTCGCCAAGCCCGCCGCCGGCCGGGCAGCGGCCTTCCAGCTGTGGCCGAGTGGGATCGGTGCCTGCGGGGACGGCTGGGCGCAGCGGCCCCGGGTGGAGGCGGCCTACCTGTCCGGCATCGGCCTGGGTGCCGCACTGGCCGCCCGCCTTATCACCGGCTGACGAGCTCCCCGGCGCCCGGTCGGAGCCCGCCGTGACGGCGCACGGACGGAGTTGGCAGAATGGCGGGCATGCTCCTGGTCCGTGCGATCGCCCGTCCCCTGCTCGCCGCCAGCTTCATCTCCGGCGGCGTGAGCGTCCTGCGCAACCCGGCCCCACGGGTCGCCGCCGCCGACAAGGTGGTGGCTCCGCTGGCAACCCGGATGCCCCAGCTGTCCAACACCGAGCAGGTGGTCAAGGCCGACGCCGTCGCCAAGGTGGTCGCCGGGTCGCTGCTGGCGCTGGGCAAGCTGCCCCGGCTGTCGTCCACCGTGCTCGCGGTCAGCCTGGTGCCGACCACGCTGGCCGGCCACCGGTTCTGGGAGGAGCGGGACCCGGTCAAGCGCAACCAGCAGAAGCTGCACCTGACCAAGAACGCCGGCCTGCTCGGCGGCCTGCTGCTGGCCGCCGTCGACACCGAGGGCCGGCCGTCGCTGGGCTGGTGGGCCCGCCGCACGCCGAGCATGGTCCGGCACACCGCCGGCGACCTGCGCCGCGACACCGAGCACGCGCTGCACTCGGCCGCCGGCACCGTCCGGGACAAGCTGCCGGTCTGACCTTCGGCCGACCCCCGGGCGTGTAATCTCAGCGCCGCTGGCGGACCTCCGACAGCGGGGTCGACTGCCATCCGGCCCGCGGGGCCACGGGACTTCCGAATGAGGAAAACGGTGATCTCTCCCACCACCGGTGCCGTCCAGTGACAACCGAGGACGCCCTGCAACGGCTGGCCGAGGCGTTCACCAGCCTGGAACCGCACCTGCACCGAGCCGGTCCCGTGGACGAGATGCTGTCCTCGATCACCTGCTACGGCGTGCAGCTGGTCCGCGGGGCCGAGCACGCCGCGATCACGCGGGGCCGGGCGGGCAGGTTCACCACGGTCGCCAACACCAGCGACCTGCCGCTGAAGGTCGACGCGATCCAGTACGAGCTGGGCTACGGCCCGTGCGTGGACGCCATCCTCGACAAGACCTGCTACCGCACCGGCGACCTGCCCAACGAGCCGCGCTGGCCGGAGTTCGGCCCGCGGGCCGCCGCCGAGGCCGGGGTGCTGAGCATGCTGTCGTTCCGGATGTTCCTCGAGGACGACGACCTGATCGCCGGCCTGAACTTCTACTCCACCCAGCCGGACGCCTTCGACGACGCCGACGAGACCCTCGGCCTGTTGCTGGCCACCCACGGCGCGCTGGCGCTGGCAGCGGTGCGCCGCGGCGAGACCGCCACCCACCTGACCCGCGCGCTGGAGAGCAATCGCGAGATCGGGGTGGCGATGGGGATCTTGATGGCCTCACACCGGATCACCCGGGAGCAGGCCTTCGACCTGCTGCGGGTCGCCAGCCAGCACAGCCAGCGCAAGCTGATCGACATCGCCGCCGACGTGGCCGACACCGGCACCCTGGACCTGCCGACCCTGCAGTAGCCCGCCGGCGAACGGGCGGGTCAGGAGGTGCGGCGGCGCAGGGTGGCCGCCCCCAGCGCCAGCGCGGCGACGATGCAGCCGATGACCACCAGCAGGTCCCGCACCAGCACGCCGTTCACGCTGCCCTGCCGCACCTGGGCCAACCCCTCGACGGCGTAGGACATCGGCAGTACGTTGCTCACCCAGCGCAGCACGTCGACCATCTGCGAGCGCGGGGTGAGCAGGCCGCAGAGCAGGAACTGCGGCAGCACCACGGCCGGCAGGAACTGCACCGCCTGGAACTCGGTCCGGGCGAACGCGCTGACGAACAGTCCCAGTGCCATGCCGAGCAGCGCGCTGGCGAGTGCCAGCAGCATCACCCAGCCCACGCCGGCCGGCGCGCTCAACCCCAGCCAGCCGAACGCGATCAGGCAGACCACCCCGACCTGCACGCAGGTGGTCACCGCGAACGCCAGCGCGTAGCCGACCAGCAGGTCCAGCTTGGCCAGCCGGGTGGTGAACAGCCGCTCCAGGGTTCCGGTGGTGCGCTCGCGCAGCATCGCCACCGAGGTGATCAGGAACATCGTCACGAACGGAAAGATCCCCAGCAGCGACAGGCCGATGCTGTCGAAGATCTGCGGCGAGCCGTCGTAGACGTAGCGCAGCAGGGTCATCAGCCCGCTCGGGACCACCAGTAACAGCGCGATGGTGCGCGGGTCGTGCCGCAACTGCTGCAGCACCCGGCGGGCGGTGGCCAGCGCGATCGCCGGGTTCACCGGGCCACCTGCTCGGTCACCAGCCGCAGGAAGGCCTCCTCCAGGTCCGGCGCGCCGGTGCGCCGCAGGATCTCCGCCGGGGTGTCGTCGGCGTACAGCCGTCCCTCGCGCAGCAGCAGCAACCGGTCGCAGCGGGCCGCCTCGTCCATCACGTGGCTGCTGACGATCACCGAGGTACCGGCGGCGGCCAACTGGTGGAACAGCTGCCACAGGTCGCGCCGCAGTACCGGGTCCAGTCCCACCGTCGGCTCGTCCAGCACCAGCAGCGGCGGCGCGCCGACCAGCGCGCAGGCCAGCGACACCCGGGCCCGCTCGCCGCCGGAGAGCCGGTCCACCCGGTCGGCGGCGTGCCCGGTCAGGCCGACGGCGGCCAGCACCTCGGCGATCCGGCCGGCACCGGAGCTGAGTGCGGCGAAGTAGCGCAGGTTCTCGATCACCGACAGGTCGCCGTAGACGGACGGGTCCTGGGTGACGTAGCCGATCCGGGCCCGCAGCGCCGGGTCACCGGCCGGCAGTCCCAGCACGCTGACCTGGCCGGACCGGATCGCCTGCACGCCGACGATGCTGCGCAGCAGGGTGGTCTTGCCGCCGCCGCTGGGCCCGAGCAGCCCGGTGACCTGGCCGGCCGGCACCTCGCAGCTGACGTCGAAGAGCACCTGCCGCTTGCCGCGGAAGACCACCAGATTGCCAACGGCGACGGCGGCGGTCATTCCGGCAGCCGGTTCAGTACTCGCGAGCCCAGCGCCGGGTGGTGTCGGAGTGCCGGCCGGGCAGCGCCCACTCCAGCAACCAGCTGAAGAGTGCGATCAGCAGCCCGCCGAGCACCGCCGAGCCGAAGCCGTCGACATCGAGGTGGCTCGACAGCGCCGCGGTGATGCCGAGCAGCGCGGCGTTGACCACCAGCAGGAACAGCCCCAGGGTCAGCACGATCAACGGCAGGCTGAGCAGCTTGAAGACCGGCCCGAGGATCGCGTTCACCAGCGAGAACAGGAACGAGATCCACAGCAGCGCACCCCAGCCCCCATGCACGTCGATGCCCGGCACGATCTCGGCCACCACCCCGATGACCACCGCGAGCAGCAGCAGCCGAACCACCCAGCGGATCAGCATGACGTCCCCTCCGACGCTCATCCGGCCAACCGTCCGTCAGCTCTCGACGGATGGCCCCAACCTAGTCGCTGACAGCCGCCGGGACCGCGCGTCCTCCCGAACTCCGTCGCCGGACGGTCCAGAATCCACCGCGTGCCTCCCGACGGCCCGGCTGCTGCCAGCCCTCCCGACGGCGCCGCCACCGTCCCGGCCTGGCGGCGCCGCACCGAGGGAGAGCAGCGCTGGTGGGTCGCGGTGGCCCTGCTGGTCGCGGTGGCCCTGCAGCTGCTCCTTCCGGCGACGTTCGCGCTGCACCCGCGCTACGTGCTGCCGGTGCTGGAGCTGGTGGCCGTGCTGGCGCTGGTGGCCAGCCACCCGGAGCGGATGTCGCGCCGCACCCGCGGCGTCCGGATCGCCAGCCAGGTGCTGCTTGCCGTGATCGCCCTGAACACCGCCGTCTCGGTCGGCCTGCTGGTGCACCGGATCACCAATGCCGGCCAGATCCGGGCGATCGAGCTGCTGGTCGGCGGCGCCGAGATCTGGCTGACCAACGCCATCGTCTTCGGCCTCTGGTACTGGGAGTACGACCGGGGCGGGCCGGCCAGCCGGGCGCTGGGCCTGGCCGACACACCCGACCTGCTGTTCCCGCAGCTGACCGATCCGGGGCTGGCGAAGGACTGGGAGCCGAACGTCGTCGACTACCTGTTCGTCGCGTACACCAACTCGACCGCGTTCTCCCCCACCGACACCTTGCCGCTGTCGCGCTGGGCCAAGGTGCTGTTCATGCTGCAGTCGGCGATCTCGCTGGTGACGGTGGCGCTGATCGCCGCCCGCGCGGTGAACATCCTGCCCGGCTCGTAGCGCCCGGGGCCAGCAGCGGCCCGACGCCGGCAGCCGGTCGCGTCTCAGCCGGTCGCGTCTCAGCCGGTGTAGTGGTGGCCGATCGCGGCCAGCGCCTTATCCACCGCGGCCAGCCCCTCGCGGGCCTCGTCGTCTGAGATGGTGCACGGCGGCACGATGTGCAACCGGTGGTAGTTGGTGAAGGGCAGCACGCCGTTCGCCTTCAGAGCACCGACCAGCTCGGTCATCGCCGGCGAGCTGCCGCCGTACGGGGCCAGCGGCTCCTTGGTGGCCCGGTCGGTCACCAGGTCCAGCGCCCAGAACACCCCGAGGCCGCGCACCTCGCCGATCATCGGGTGCCGCTCGGCGAGTTCGGCCAGGCCCGGGCCGAGCACCTCTGCACCGATCCGGGCGGCGTTCTCCACGATGCCCTCCTCGGCCATCGCGGTCATGCAGCCCACCGCCGCGGCGCACGCCAGCGGGTGCCCGGAGTAGGTCAGGCCGCCCGGGAAGGCCCGCTCGTCGAAGGTCCGGGCGATCTCTTCGGAGATGATCACCCCGCCCAGCGGGACGTAGCCGGAGTTCACCCCCTTGGCGAAGGTGATCAGGTCGGGCACCACGTCGTAGTTCTCCACCGCGAACCAGCGCCCGGTCCGGCCGAAGCCGCACATCACCTCGTCGGCGATGTAGACGATGCCGAACCGGTCGCACAGCTCCCGCACCCCGGCCAGGTACCCCGGCGGCGGCGGCATGATGCCGGCGGTGCCCGGGATGGTCTCCAGAATGATCGCGGCGATGGTGGCTGGCCCCTCGAAGCTGATCACCTGCTCGAGGTGGGCCAGCGCCCGCTGGCACTCCTCTTCCTCCGTGTTCGAGTAGAACGGCGAGCGGTACAGGAACGGGCCGAAGAAGTGCACCGCGCCGGCCGCACCCAGGTCGTTGGGCCAGCGCCGCGGGTCCCCGGTCAGGTTCACCGCGGTCTGGGTGCCACCGTGGTAGCTGCGGTAGGTGGAGAGCACCTTGGTGCGCCCGGTGTGCAACCGCGCCATCCGGACGGCGTACTCGACCGCCTCGGCGCCGCCGTTGGTGAAGAACACCTTGGCCATGTTCGCCGGCGCCCGCTCGATGATCATCTTCGCCGCCTCGCCGCGGGCGGCGTTGGCGTGCTGCGGGGCAACCGTGCACAGCAGGTCGGCCTGCTCCTTGATCGCCGCCACCACCTTCGGGTGCTGGTGGCCGATATTGGTGTTGACCAGCTGGGAACTCAGGTCCAGCAACCGGTTGCCGTCGGAGTCGGTGATGTAGCTGCCGGACGCGGACGTGATCACCAGCGGCTTGAGGGCCGCCTGCGCCGACCAGGAATGGAAGACGTACTGCCGGTCCAGCTCATAGGTGGTCTCGGCAGTCGGATCAGCTGTCATCGGTGTCCACGTCCTGTCTGGCGCTGCGGCTCTTCTCGGATGGCCGGAATCGGATGGCCGGGGACGAGTCGCCGGCAGGCACCCGCCCCCGTCATGATCGTAGGCAGCGCGCCCGCCGGGCGTAAGGGAGGTCGGATGTACTACCAGCTCTACCTGGACTCCGCGCGGCGCGTCGCGGACCTGGTCACCCCGCTGGACGCGGCGGCCCTGCAGACCCTGACCCCGGCCTGCCCGGAGTGGACGGTGCACGACGTGCTGGCCCACCTGGCCGGCGGCGCCGCCTCGTTCGGCACCCCGGACTTCGCCGGGGTGGGCACCGACCCGTGGACCAAGGCACACGTCGAGAGCCGCCGGGACGCCTCGGTGGCCGACCTGGTGGCCGAGCGGCAGGCCAGCCTGCCCAAGCTGGAGCAGGTTCCCTCGGACAACCTCCGGGCCTGGTTGCCGATCGTGCATGACGCGCTCACCCACGAGGCCGACATCCGCGGCGCGATCGGGGCGCCGGGGCTGCCCGCCGACGCGCTGGCCGCCGCCTTCCCGCTGCTGGCGGCGGTGCTGCCGATGCGGCTGAGCGCGCTCGGCCCGATGACCCTGGAGCTGGACGGCCAGCCGCGCAGCTGGGGCGACGGCCCGCCCGGGCTGGTGGTCTCGACCCAGACGTTCGAGTTCTGGCGCGGCGTCTACGGCCGGCGCAGCGAGCGGCAGCTGCGCAGCTGGGTGGTCGCCGGCGACGCCGAGGCGTTCGCCAAGGAGCTGCCGCTGTTCGGCCCGCGGACCACCGACCTGTTCGAGACCACCTGACCGGAGTGCCGGGTTACGCGCGGTACTCCTTGAGCAGGCCGCGGCTGATGATGGTCTTCTGGATCTCCGAGGTGCCCTCACCGATCAGCAGGAACGGCGCCTCGCGCATCAGCCGCTCGATCTCGTACTCCTTGGAGTAGCCGTAGCCACCGTGGATGCGGAATGCCTCGCTCGTGACCTCGGCGCAGTACTCGCTGGCCAGCAGCTTGGCCATGCCGGCCTCGACGTCGTTGCGCTGCCCGGCATCCTTGAGCCGCGCGGCGTTGACCATCATCAGGTGCGCGGCCTCGACCTTGGTGGCCATCTCGGCCAGCTTGAACGCGATCGCCTGGTGCTCGGCGATCGGCTTGCCGAACGCCTTGCGCTGCTGGGCATAGTCCACGGCGAGCTCGAAGGCCCGCAGCGAGATGCCACAGGCCCGGGCGGCGACGTTGACCCGGCCCACCTCGATGCCGTCCATCATCTGGTAGAAACCGCGACCGCGCTGCTCCGGACCGCCGAGCACGTCACCGGCGGCGACCGAGCAACCGTCCAGGATCATCTCGGTGGTCTCGACCCCCTTGTAGCCCATCTTGTCGAGCTTGCCGGGGATGGTCAGGCCGGGCCGGGTCTCGCCAAAGCCGGCCTCCTTCTCGATCAGGAAGGTGGTCATGTTGCGGTACACCGAGTCGGCACCCAGCTCGTCCTTGACCAGGGTGGCCACCACCTTCGACCGGGCCCCGTTGGTCAGCCACATCTTCTGGCCGTCCAACCGGAAGCCGTCACCGTCGGCCACCGCCCGGGTCTTGATGGCGGCCACGTCGGAGCCGACGTCGGGCTCGGACATCGAGAACGCGCCGCGCACCTCGCCGGTGGCCATCTTCGGCAGCAGCCGCTGCTTCTGCTCCTCGCTGCCGTGCTGGGCCAGCAGGTAGGCGACGATGAAGTGGGTGTTGATGACCCCGGAGATGCTCATCCAGCCGCGGGCGATCTGCTCGACCACCAGGGCGTAGGTCAGCAGCGACTCCCCCAGCCCGCCGTACTCCTCGCTGATGGTCAGGCCGAACAGCCCCATCTCGGCCATCCCCGCGACGATCTGCTCCGGGTACTCGTCGGCCGCCTCGAGGTCGTGCACGTGCGGCAGGATCTCCTTGTCCACGAAGTCGCGGACGGTGGACAGGATCTCCTTCTGGATGTCGCTGAGATCGGCGGTCTGGGCAAGGCGGGCCATGCGGGTCACCCTCCGGTGTCGGCCGTTGTTACCGACCAGTATTCAAACTGTAAGCCTTACGAGGCCAGCCGAGCCCGGGTGACAAGCCTCTCACCGGGCCGTGGCCGCGCTACTGCTCCGGCGGGGTGAAGGCGCTGGTCCGGCTCAGTCCGGCCGCCCGGCCCTTGGCCGCGATCACCAGCGCCATCTTGCGGGACGCCTCGTCGATCATCTCGTCGCCGATCATGGCCGAGCCCTTCGCACCGCCGGCCTCGGAGGTGTAGTAGTCGTAGGCGTCCAGGATCAGCTCGGCGTGGTCGTAATCGGCCTGCGAGGGCGCGAACACCTCGTTGGCCGCGTCGATCTGGCCCGGGTGCAGCACCCACTTGCCGTCGAACCCCAGCGCGGCCGCGCGCCCGGCCACCCGGCGGAAGCCGTCGACGTCACGGATCTGCAGGTACGGCCCGTCGATGGCCTGCAGGTCGTGGGAGCGGGCCGCCAGCAGGATCGACATCAGGATGTGGTGGTAGGCGTCGCCCACGTCGTAGCCGGGCGGCTGCTCGCCGACCACCAGCGAGCGCATGTTGATCGAGGCCATGAAGTCGGCCGGGCCGAAGATCAGCGTCTGGATGCGCGGTGAGGCCTGCGCGATCGCGTCGATGGCCAGCAGGCCGCGGGCGTTCTCGATCTGGGCCTCGATGCCGATCCGGCCGACCGGCAGGCCGACGGTCTTCTCGATCTGGCTGAGCGTCATCTCCAGCCACTCGACCTGCGCCGCGCTCTGCACCTTGGGCAGCATGATCGCGTCCAGGTTCTCGCCGGCCCCTTCGACCACCTCGATGACGTCGCGGTAGGTCCAGTGGGTGGTCAGGTCGTTCACCCGCACCACCCGGATCTTGTCCCCCCAGCCGCCCTCGTTCAGCGCCGCGACGATGTTCTTGCGGGCGCCGGGCTTGGCCAGCGGCGCGCAGGCGTCCTCCAGGTCGAGGAACACCTGGTCGGCCGGCAGGCCCTTGGCCTTCTCCAGAAAGCGCGGGTTGGATCCCGGCACCGCCAGGCAGGACCGGCGGGGACGCAGCGGCTGGGCGGAGGAAGTGTCGGATGCCGTCATAGCACTTGAGGATGCCATCGCCACCGGACAGTTCGCCCGCTGGTGTCCGCGGGCTCACATCTGCTCATTGTCCTTTTTGCACATTTAGGAAATGATAATCACTCATCGCTCCAGGAGGTCCCTATGATCCGTACTCGTCCCCGGATCGCCCTCGCGGCAGCCGCGCTCGCCGGCGCCCTGCTAGCACCGGCCACCCCTGCCTCGGCGTTCGACACCACCCCGTGCACGGTCTACAACTGCGACACGCTGCTCATGTATTACTCCGACTCGACGAAGACCGTGCTGGTCGGCGAGTGGCAGGACGGCCCCTGCGGCTACGTGAACTGGGGCCAGGAGACTAACTATGTCAGGCAGATTATAAAGAAGTGCTAGCCAGGCTGGGCTGCTGACCGCACTCCGTTGCCTCAGTCCAGGTCGGGCACCGGGTCGGCCCGCTGGCCGCCGGCCCGGACCACCACGATCAGCCCGGCCAGCAAGAGCACCAGACCCGGGACGGCACTGATCGGCGGCACCTGGTGCAACCAGACCGCCGCGATCACGGCCGCGCCGGGTGTCTCGAGCAGGATCGCCAGGCTCACCGCGGTGGGGCTGACCGAGCGCAGCACCACGTTGAACAGGCTGTGCCCCAGCAGTTGCGCGCAGCCGGTCACCGCCAGGATCAGCAGCCAGGCCCGGCCCGAATAGCCTCCGAGCGACTGCCGACCAACCAGGCAGGCCACCAGCAGCCCGAGTGCGCACACGCCGTAGCAGATGGTGGTGTAGGCGGGCGCCGACATGCCACGCCGGGCCCGGGCGCCGGCGGTCATGTACGCCGCCGAGGCCAGGCCGCCGATCAGCGCCAGCAGGTCGCCGGCCAGCGCCCGGCCGGAGATCGCGACGTCGGCACCGGCGATCAGCGCGGTTCCGGCGATCGCCAGGGCCATTCCGAACCATGCCGCGCGGGGCAGCCGGCGCCCGGCAGCCGCGGCGATCAGCCCGGCGAACACCGACTGGGTCGCCACCAGGGCCGTCGCCGAGGCGACCGAGGTCAGCTTGACCGCCGGCGCCCAGGTGCCGAAGTGCACCGCCAGGAAGGCGCCGGCGACCACCGCGACCGTCCGATCCCGCCGGTCCAGGCCGGCGAACTCCGCGCGCTGCCGCAGCCCGGCGAGCAGCCCGCTGCCGGCCGCGCCGATGGCGTTGCGCCAGAACGCGATGGCCAGCGCCGGAGCCGCGGCGGCCGCCATCAGCGGCCCGGATGCCGACACCCCGGCCACCGCCACCGCGAGCAGCCCGGCATCGCGCGCCGGTGGCAGCACCAGCGACTCCGAGGACTCCTCCACGCGCGACACCCGGCCATCCTGACAGTCGGAGATCCGGCGGCCCGGGGCGGCACGGCCCACTAGGATCTGCCCGTGAGCACCGCGACCCGCGTCTTCCTGGCCAGGCTGGCCGGCTTGGGCGTGTTCGACCCCAACGGCGACCAGCTGGGCCGGGTCCGGGACGCGGTAGCCACCCTGCGGGTGGGACGCCAGCCACCGCGGGTGCTGGGCCTGGTGGTCGAGGTGCAGCACCGGCGCCGGATCTTCGTCCCGATGGGCCGGGTCACCCGGATCGAGCCGGACGCGGTGGTGCTGACCACCGGCAGTGTCAACATCAGGCGCTTCGAGCAACGGCCGAACGAGCTGCTGGTGCTCGGCGAGGTGCTCGACCGCACCGTGGTGCGGATCGAGGACGGCGTCCGGCTGGTGGTGGTCGACGCCGGCATGGAGCAGAGCCGCACCAAGGACTGGGTGATCACCAGGCTCGCGGTTCGTTCGGTGACCGGCAAGCTCGGCCGGCGCCGGGCAGTGCTGCAGCAGGTCGACTGGAACGACGTGGACGGCCTGTCGGCCACCGAGACCGGCCAGGGCGCGGACTCGCTGCTGGCGGTGCTGGCCGGGCTGCGGCCGGCCGACGTCGCCGCGCAGCTGCAGGACATGCCCGACAAGCGGCAGCAGGAGGTCGCCGAGGCCCTCGACGACGAGCGGCTGGCCGACGTGATGGAGGAGCTGCCCGAAGAGGACCAGATCAACATCATCACCGGCCTGACCGACGAGCGGGCCGCCGACGTGCTGGAGCGGATGAACGACGACGACGCGGCGGACCTGCTGCGCGAGCTGCCGGCCGACGAGCAGGAACGGCTGCTGGAGATCATGGAGCCGGAGGAGGCCGCCCCGGTCCGCCGGTTGATGACCTACGGCGAGTACACCGCCGGCGGCATGATGACCTCCGAACCGGTGATCCTGCTGCCGGACGCGACGGTCGCCGAGGCGCTGGCCCGGCTGCGCAACCCCGACCTGTCCCCCGCGCTGGCCGCACAGGTGTACGTGGTGCGCCCGCCGCAGGCCACCCCGACCGGCCGCTACCTCGGCATGGCACACATCCAGCGGCTGCTGCGCGAACCGCCGTCGACCCTGGTCTCCGGCGCCATCGACGCCGACATCGACCCGGTCAACCCGGAGGCCACCCTGCAGCAGGTCACCCGCCACCTGGCCACCTACAACCTGGTCGCGGTACCGGTCGTCGACGACAACGACCGGCTGCTGGGCGCGGTCAGCGTCGACGACGTGATCGACCACCTGCTGCCCGAGGACTGGCGCGACCGGGACGAGCTGCCCGCCGACGCCGCGGTGACCAGGCGGCGGGCACAGTGACCGCACCAGTGACCGCACGGCACTGCGGGATGCGCTCATGACCGAACCGCGCCGTCGGCTCGACCAGCCGGTGGCGCCGCGCGGGCTGCGTCGGCCACGGATCTCGCCGGAGGCGGTGGGCTCGGCCGCCGAGACGATCGCCCGGTTCTTCGGAACCGCCCGCTACCTGTTCCTGCAGACGCTGATCGTGATCATCTGGATCGGCATCAACGCGGTGTGGGGCATCAACTATCACAACCACAAACACGGCAGCAAGCCGTTCGACCCGTACCCGTTCATCCTGCTGAACCTGGCCTTCTCGACCCAGGCCGCCTACGCCGCGCCACTCATCCTGCTGGCCCAGAACCGGCAGGCCGACCGGGACCGGATCCAGGCCGAGGCCGACCGGGCCCGCGACGACCGCGCGATCGCCGACGCCGAGTACCTGGCCCGCGAGATCGCCTCGATCCGGATCGCGCTCGGCGACGTGGTGACCCGGGACTACCTGCGCTCGGAACTGGCCCGGCTGGAGCGCGGCCGCGACGACAAGGACGGCTGAGCCGCCACCGGGCGACTCAGCCGTACCAGGTCGAGGCTGAGCTCAGCTCAGTTCGTGGAAGCAGCAGGACGCGATCGCGCCGGTGGTCATGTTGAGCACCCCGGCGTCGGACTTGCTGGTGCCGCGCAGCAGCATGCCGGAGTACCCGCGGGCGCCGAGGAACCCGCCCCAGAGCACCGCCCACTCCTCGGTGCCCGGACCGTCCAGCTTCGGGAACGACTCGGTGAACGGGTGCAGCCGGCGCTGCAGGATGAACTGCTCGTCCATCGCCGTCTCGATCAGCCGCTGCCACTCGGCAGGCTCGGTCTGCCAGCCCGGGATCACGCCCATGCCGCCGTGCAGCAGGGTCGGCTTGAGGATCAGCTCGGTGCGCTCGGTGAGCGCGTACTCCTCCAGCAGCACGCTGCGGTCGCCGTCGACGGTGACCGGGCCGCGGCGCACCATCCGGGTCCAGGGCAGGAACCGGTCCAGGCTCTCCAGCTCCTCGGCGCTGAACAGGTGCCGGTTGCCCTCGTCCGACAGCAGTGCCAGCGCGCCCTTGCTGCTGTAGAGCTCGGCGTCCATCGGAGAGAAGATCGCCACGTTGCCGCGCTCGGCGGCCTGCAGCACCGGGTCGATGAGTGCCGGGCCGGTCGGGTCCAGCAGGTCCTCCATCAGGAACAGCCGGTAGATGACGTCGATCTGGCGCTCGCCCAGCCAGATCGAGTCGTCCTCCAGCCGCAACTGCCCGATGTGGCAGGGAATCGCTTCGATACCGAGCGAGTCGAAGACCGCGACGTTCTTGCGCAGCTGCGGTTCCAGGGTGGCGAAGCTCGCCGGCCAGTCGCACAGCGCGACGACCGGCCGGGTGCCGCTGGGCACCTTGCACTCGGCGAACAGGGTCTCAGCCACCTCGACCATGGTGTCGGCGTAGCCGAGGTTGTTGGCCCGCAGGAACTCGGCCATGAACGGGTGCTCGGCCATCGCCCGGTTGAGCACCATGTTGTCCACGCCGCCCAGCGCGCTGGACATGTTCATCTCCATCACCCGAAAGCCGGTGTCGTCGATGTAGAGGTCCGCGCGGGCCAGCCGGCTCGGCGCGCTGCCTCGGCCGCGCACGATCGCCGATACCTGCTCGGCGGTCATGCCGGTGGAGGCCGCGAAGGCGCCGAGGTCGCCGCCGAACAACCGGTCCGGCAAGCTGGTCACGCAGGAGTAGAGCATTTCCAGGTCGGTTGCCAGCTGGTCCACCTGGGCCCGCTCCAGAAAGCCCGGCCGGGTCAGCATCTTGCCGTTGTAGGTGGTGTCGAGCGTGGCGGGGAGCAGCTGCTCCACGAACTCCCTCGCCGTGATCCCGCTCTCGGCGAACGCCGAGAGGTAACGGTCGGTCAGCGCGTTCTGCGGCATGCCGGTCCTTTCTGAAGCTTCTCGAATGGAGGTGGAACGGATGTCGACGGTCAGTGCGCCGAGGGGCCGTCGGCCGGGTCGATCACGATCTGCTGCTCGAGTTCCTTCAACACGCGGTAGTCGCGGTTGATCTCCTGCTCGGTCGGGGCCGCGAAGGTGACCCAGGCCAGCGCGCTGGAGATGTCCTCGGTCACCGGAACCCGATCGCCGGTGTGGTACCAGAAGAACCGGTTGACGTAGCTGGGCAACTGCTCCAACGCGTCGAAGATCTCGGCATTGCGCCAGACACCGGCTCGCGGAGAGGAGATGAACACCCCGGACAGGTGCTGCTTGAGGTCGTAGGACGGCAGGAACTCACCGTGCACCCGGTGCTGGACGGTGCGCAGGATGTGGTTGGAGCCGGTCGCCAGCTTGCTGATCAGCTGGTGGCCGCCACCGGCCGGCCGCTCGGCGATCTCAACCAGCCGCGGACCCTGCGGGGTCAGCATCACCTCGGCGTGCCCGCAGCCGTTGCGGAAGCCCAGCGCGTCGAGCACCTGCAGCGTGTAGTCCCATACCAGCTTGGTCTGCGGGTCGTCCGGCGCCAGGAAGTCCACCCGGTCGTAGATGCCGATCCGGTCGCCCTTGCGCACCTTGGTGTAACGGCAGACATCCACCAGGCCGTGCTTGCCGTCCACCGAGTAGGAGTCGATGAGGAACTCGTCGCCGGGAGCGAACTCCTGGATCAGGATGCCGCCGTTGACCAGGCCCAGGTGGTTGACGTCGTCGGTCATCCGGGCCAGCAGCGGCCGCCAGGCATCGCTGCCCGCCGGCACCACGTGCACGTCGTCGGTGCCGCCCGAGTTCGGCGGCTTGACCACCAGGTCGGTGTCGTGCAGGTCATTGTCACTGATCCAGGCGGCGATCTCGTTCGCGTCGGCGGAGAACAGCTGGCGCAGGTGCGGGATCCCGGCCTTGGCCACCGCCTTGGCCATCTCCCACTTGTCCCGCCGGGCGTCGGCCAGCTCTGCGACGTTGTTGCTGTGCGGCAGCAGCCGAGCCACCAGCGCCTCGTACAGCCGGACGCCGGTCTCGGCCCCGGGGATGATGCAGATCGGGTCGTACTTCGCCAGGTCGGCGGCCAGAGCGTCGATCCGCTCGGGCGTGTACTCGCCGTCGAAGTAGTGCACCTGCTCGAAGTTCTCCGGATGCCAGGTGTCCACCAGCACCGGTACCGGCTGCGGGGTGGACAACACCGCGATCGGGGTGGCTCCGGCGTCGCGGAAGGCGCCGGCGTACTCCTGCCCGGTGGACAGCGGATCGACGATGATCGCATAGCGCTGCATGAGGGATTACCTGCTTTCTGAGCTGACTGGTACGTCGAATGCGGAGACATCGGCCACCGCGGGAAAGGCCGGGTCCGGGTCGTCGGGCCGGCCGGTAGCTGCCGGGCCGGCGGCGGTGGCCGGAGCGTCGGTGCCGTCCGGCGCATCGGCTGCCGGAGCCGGCCGCCGCATGCCGGTGGTGGCCAATGCCAGCGCCACCAGGCTGGCCAGCCCGCAGCACCACCAGACGTTGCGCCCGATGGCGTCGTAGAGGAAGACGCCGAGCCCCGGACCCATCGCGCCACCCAGGGCGAACATCAGCTGCATCGAGCCGATGTAGCGCCCGCGCAGCCGCTCCGGGGCGACCATGCCCGGGTAGGCGAACATGGTGGGGCCGCCGATGATCTCGGCCAGCGTCCAGACCAGGGTGCCGATCAGGAAGATCGCCACCCCCCAGGGCAGCGCGTACAGCGAGAGCCCGGCACCCAGCAGGGCGAAGCCGAGGCCCACCACCAGCTTGATCGGCAGCCGCTGGGTGAGCTTGGTGACCAGCAACTCGCAGGTGATCACGATCAGGCCGTTGAGGGCGATCACCACGCTGAACCAGAAGGTGGCCAGGCCCGCGTCCTTCATCGCCAGCGGCAGGGTGCTGACGTACTGGATGTAGACCGCGGCGTTGACCAGCATCGCCAGCAGGTACAACACGAAACGGCGGTCGGCCAGCACCGCCCGGTAACCGCCGCCGGCCACCGACCCGGCAGCGCCGGCGGTGTTGCGGGCCGGCGCCCGGCGGGGCAACGCGACCGCGGCGATCACGCCGTAGCAGACCGCGGCGACCGCCTCGGCCCAGAACAGCAGGTCATAGCTCACCGAGATCAACGCCGCACCGACCAGCGGCGCCGCGGTGGTGCCCAGGTTCATCGCCCACCGGTACAGCGCGAAGACCATCACCTGCCGCTCGGGCGCGGACAGCTCCGACAGCAGGGTGGCCGACGCCGGCCGGTACAGCTGGCTGATCACGCCGACCCCGACCACGGCCACCAGCAGCGCCGGGTAATGGTGCAGGTACAGCACGCTGAGCAGCAGCACGGCGCTGCCGCCCATCGACATCAGGGTGGCCAGCCGGGGACCGAGCCGGTCGGCCAGGGCGCCGCCGGCCAACACCCCCAGCATCGAGCCGACCCCGTAACCGGTCAGTGCGAAGCCCGCCTGGAACGCTGTGAAACCGCGCTCGGTCAGGAACAGCACCAGGAAGGTCTGGAAGAACGCGCCGAGCCGGTTGACGAAGATGCCGAGCAGGATCGCCCGTACCGGCGCGGGTGAACCGGCCAGGGTGTTCCACACCCCGACCTGCCGGTCGGCGGCGCTGCCGGCCACGGCATCGGTCACTTGTCGTGCTCCGCGGCCGGCTCGCTCGCCTCGGAACCCTGCGCGGACGTCTCGGGGTCCTGCACTGCCGTCCCCTCGACGACCAGCGCGGCGTCGGCAGCCTCCAGCACCGACCGGCACTCCTCGGCGGTGTCGGCCACCGAGGTCAGGTAGGCGATCCGGCCCCAGACCGTCCCGGCCGGCGGCGGTGCCAGCCGCTGGCCGGGCTCGACCAGGACCTGGGCACGGTCGATCTCCTCGGGCAACCGCTGCGGGTCGAAGTTGATCTCGGTGACCGTCATCTCGTACGGGACGTAGCGGAAGCGCACCGCGCCGAAGAGCGCACGGTCCGCGGTGACCGACGGTTCCCGGCCGCAGGCGATCGCCGCCGCCGCCAGGCCGGGATCGATCCCGGTGGCACGCAGGCCCAGGTAGGGAATCAGGTCTCCGCCGATCCTGGCATTGACCTCGATCAGCTTCGGTCCGGACGGCGTCAGCCGGTACTCGGTGTGCGTCATGCCGTCGGTGAAGCCCAACGCCGCGTGCGCCTGCTCGAGCGCGCTGATCAGCGCCGGGTCTTTCAGCATCGGCTCGGCCCCGTCGACGAAGTGGCCGATCTCCTCGAAGTACGGCGGGTAGCCCAGTTCCTTGTGCGCCAGGCAGATCGGGTACACCCGGCCGTGGTAGACGGCGCTGTCGATGCTGATCTCCGGCCCGTCGGCGTACTCCTCGACCAGCGTCGCGTGGTCGTCGTAGACCAGCGCGCCCGGCACCGTGGTGGTGCTGGCAAAGGTCCAGTACTCGCGCAGCGCGGCCTCGTCGCGGGCCAGCACGACGCCCAGGCTCGCAGCGATCCCACGCGGCTTGAGCACCACCGGGTAACCGATCTCGGCGGCTGCGGCCAGCGCCTGGTCGAGCGAGTCGACCACGACCGAGGCGGGCTGCACCACCCCGGCGGCAGCCAGCCGCTGCCGGGTCAGGTGCTTGTCCCGGCAGGCCATCACGACCTCCGGGTAGCCGCCCGGCAGACCCAGCGCCTCGGCGATCCGGGAGGTCGCGAGGATGCGTGCCTCGTCCCAGCAGAGCACCCCGTCGACCGGATCGCGCTCGTCGAGCTTGCGGGCTGCCTCGATCATCAGGTCGGCGTCCAGGGTGTCGGCAAGCACCGTCGCCGCGTCGATGTAGCTGGTCTCCCACTGCGGTTCGGCCGCCAGGAACAGGTGAATCCGGTACTGCTGGGCGATCGAGGCCAGCAGGTACTCCCGGAACATCCGGGCGCCGGTGGAGATCACCAGCAGGTGCGGACGGTTCCCGGCGGGCTGCTGTTGGGCGGCCGCGTCGGAGGCTGGTTCAGTCATTTCTCTGGTACTCCTGAAATCACGAGCTGGCGCCCGCCGGCGGACCGGCGGCCAGCTCCTCGATGTGCGATACGCCGGAGGAGCCATCCACCCGGCGCCAGTGCTCGGTCAGCCGCACCCGGCCGTCGGCGAGCACGGTCGGAACGCTTCGGCACCGGCCGGCGACCACTTCGCCGTCGGCCATCACCTGGCAGTATGCCGCCTCGATAACGCCGTCGTTCCCGCGGACGCCGACCAGCCGGCCGGTCTGCACCGGTCCGCCGCCGAACTCGGCCCAGACCATGTCGTCGGCCTGGTGATAGTGCCCCACCACCGAGCCGGGCGCCGGCTCCGGCGGCCCGAAGGACAGGCCGTCGTAGCTGGGCACCACCGGCACGCTGCGGACCGGCTGGTCAACCTGCGACATCTCGCGTCTCAGCCCCACTGCACCGGACAGAGCTCGTCGCGGATCTGGAACTTCTCGACGCCCAGCATCGAGTTGATCACCAGCGCGGCGCGGACCGGCAGCAGGCTGAGGTTCGCGTCCTGGATGCCGTGGGAGAACCGGCCGCGGTTCATCGCGTAGATGCGGTGGCCGTTCATGCCCTTCCAACGCACCGAGTAGTCCTCGTCGATGATCATCTCGCCGTCCTCGTCGAGATCGATCCGCTGCGCGAGCTCGGCCGAGAGCGGCACCGGCGTGAGCTGCCGGCCGACCGCGACGACGGCGAAGGCGACCCGGTGCTCCTCCAGCTTCTCCGGGGTGTTCGCCTTGAGCACCACCTCGTCGCCGTCCAGCTCGCCCTCGGTGACCTCGCGGCCGGGCAGCAGCGTGACCGGGAAGCTCCCGGTGGACAGCATCGCGTCGTAGTTGGCCTGGTACAGCGCCTGCAGGATGCCCGGGGTGAGCGCGTCACCGGTCGGGCTGGCCTCGTCCACCAGCTTCTTGCGGGTGACCCGGGTCAGGTTGTGCAGGTACTGAATGTGGCTCGGCCGGTAGATCTCGTTCGCCGTCGGCGAGTCGTCCATGGTGCGGAACCACTGCGAGCGGCCCATCCAGCGGATGTCGGTGAAACCCTCGCCGAGCAGCCGCATGACCGCCTCGACTCCGGTCTGGCCGCCACCGATCACCGCGACCGGCACGGACTTGTCGGCGCTCATGGTCGGCAGGTGCATGGCCAGGTAGTCGGCCACGAACGCCTTCTCCTCCGGCAGGCCGATGAAGCCGGCCGGCATGATCGAGCGGGTGCCGACGCCCATCACCAGGTGCTCCGAGCGGCCGATCAGCTCACCGTTGGAGGTGGCGTAGAAGCCCTCCCCCTCGACGAAGCTCACCTCGTCGATGGGGGTGTTGAAGGAGATGTTGTCGATCCGCTCGGAGGCCCAGGCCAGGTAGCGCATGTACTCGGCGCGCGGGACGACGCTGAACTGGGCGTTCAGCATGGCGAACAACCGGCCCTCGGTGACCAGGTAGTTCATGAAACTCAGCTTGTTGGTCGGATCGACCACCGAGACGAGATCCTTCATCCACGAGGTCTGCATGCGCACTCCGGGGTGCAGCAGCGAGGCGTGCCAGGCCGGGCCGGGCGACTTGTCGAACAGGGCGATCTTCTCCTCCGATACGCCCTGGAAGAGCGCCGCCAGGCTGAGGTTCGCCGGGCCGGCACCGATGCCGATCGCGTGGTAGTACGGCAGCTCAGTGCTGGTGCTCATTCGCTATCTCCGATCTCCGTTGATCTCAGATGGTGGTGGTTGGGTTCGGCGCCGGCCGCGAGCTGTGCCGCGGCCTGGGCGCTGGCGGCGAGCACGGTCTTGGCTGCGCCGCCCGACCCGCCTGTGAAGGTGTAGAGCCGGCCGCCGGTACCGGGCACCGGGCGCAGGGCCAGCCGGAAATCCGCGCTGTAGCAGTCCAGGGCGACGACCGGTCGGGCGTCGGCCACCAGCCGCAGCTGCGGAAAACGGCCCTGGGCGTGCCGGACCACGGCGTCGCTCAGTGCCTGGTCCGGCTGCAGGCCTCCGGGCTGGTCGGGGTCGGCGTCCCAGACATCGGTCGGCAGCCCCATCAGCTGCCGGTCGCCTGCCGGCTTGCCGTACAGGCCGCTGACCTCGTCGACGAACGTGCCGGGACGCCAGCTGTCGGTGCCGAAGACGGTGTACTGGATCGCCTTGGTGCGCAGCCGGTCGTCGGCAAAGCCGGCGGCCCGCAGCAGCGCGGGCGTCCACGCACCGGTGGCGAGCACCACGACGTCCGCGCGGTAGCTTTTGCCGCCGAGCCTGAACGATCCCGGTGCCAGGTCGGTGACGTCGCCGTCCGGCAACAGCTCGACGGCGGCCCGATCGGCCAGGTCGGCCAGCACCCGGGTGCGCAGCCGCTCGGGGTCGAGGTAGCCCGCCCGGCGCTCGGCCACCGCGACGACGGCGTCGTCGTCCCGACCCTCCGAGTCACCGGCCCAGCCCCGCTCGCGAAGGTCGGCAGCCGTCAGCAGGCTGACGGAGTTCGGCACCGCAGCCGCGATCTCGGCGGCGCCGGCCTCGATCGCACCGGTGTGTACCGGCCGGTATACCGAGCCGGTCTCGGTGTAGCCGGCCCAGTCGCGCAGCCGCTCGTCGGACAGCAGTTCGACGAGGCTGTCGATGGCCAGCTTCCGCTGGCCGGCCTCGGTCTCGAAGCCGCGACAGGCGCCACCGGAGGCCGCGGTGGCATCCCGGTCCCGGCCGCCGCCGACGGCGATTCCGACCCGCTCGACATCACAGCGCCGGGCCAGCCGCCAGGCGAGCAGCGCGCCGGCCATCCCGCCGCCGAGTACGCAGACATCCATGCCGCGCTACCCGAGGGTCCCGGCCAGCGCCCCGCGTAACCGCTCGGCGTCCGGCAGCGTCTGGTCGTTGCCAAGGCTGCCCGTCGTGTCCAGCAGGCAGCGGGCCGCCAGCGCCAGGTCGAACCGTTCCGGCCGCAACGCCTGCAGGCCGCGGGTCAGGCTCGCCGCGTCCAGCGGGGCGGGCAGCGGATCGCCGTCCGCCCGGCCGGCCAGCCGAGGCGCGACCCGGTCCCGGAACGCCTCGAAGCCGGCCATGGTGAAGTCGCTGGCGTAGCGGTCCGGGCCGTCCCAGGCCAGGTACAGCCGCACGATCTCGGGATCCTCGACCGCCAGCAGCTCGTCGGTCCAGATCGCGTGGTTGCGGCTGGTCGAGAACTTGGCGCCGTCGAGGGTGTAGAACTCGTTGACGATGCTGCCGCCGTGCTGCTCGGGTCGAACCCCGAGGGCCGCGCAGGTCAGCGGCCAGAGGGTGGCTGAGTAGAAGCCGTTGTCGATGCCGTGCACGTGCCAGGCCTTGCCGACCTGGCGCCAGGCCGCCTGGGCCGCCTCGACACCGTCCACCGCCGGGTCGATGCCGCGGGCGACGCACTGGTAGCCGTTCAGGCCGAGCTCGAAGTTCACGTCCAGCCGCAGGCCGGCCAGCGTTCCGGTGCCCTCCACGCCGTAGTTGGTGGGAAAGGCCAGCGGCATCTCGGGCAGACCGTCGCGCAGGTAGTCGTTCAGCAGGTCGCGCATCCGGCGCGGCTGCTCCATGTGCAGCCAGATCTCGACGAGCTGGTCGCGGAAGTCCTCCAGCACCAGCACCGGGATCCGGGCCGTGAACGGGGTCGGCGCGCCGCCGCACCGGCCGCAGCGCGGGTCGATCAGGTTCTGCGCGGAGGCGAATCCGCCACACCCTTCGCAGGTGCCGCCGTGCGAGCCGGCGCCGCACCGCGAGCAGCTGCCCTTGACGTAGGAGTTGTGCAGGGTGCGGCCGCAGTCCGAGCAGGCGAGCAGGGTGTAGTCGCGCAGCGCGAAGGGGCCGTCGGCGAGATGGCTCGCCAGCCGCGCCACGGCGGCCTGGTGGTCGCTGTCCTCCGGGTCGAGGTAGACGTCGCAGTCCACCCGGGCCCGGCGCATGGCCTCGTCGATCCGCCGGCGGTACTCCAGGATCACCTTCTGCACGTCGACGTCTTCGTTCTCGGCGCGGGTGAGCACCCAGTTCGGGTGGGTGTCGACGCCGTTGACGTTGACCACCCGCTCGCCGCGGTCGCGGGCCGCCCGCGCGATCACATCGCCGGCGATGTACGGGCCGGCCAGGTGGCCGATGTGCAGCGGCCCGTTGGTGGTCGGCGGGGCGACGATGATCGCCGTGACGGCGGAGGTCTGCTCAGACACCGGCGGGCTCCCGTTCGGTCGTGTGCGATTCGGTCTCGGTCGATCCGCTCGCGGTCGAGTCGGACGAGTCGGCCAGCGGCATCCAGTACGCACTGAAGATGGTCACCGGCGCCTGCTCGTCCCGGTTGTGGATGATGTGCGCCTCTTCGCTGTCGAACAGGATCGCCGAGCCCTGCGGCAGTTCGGTGACGGTGCCGTTGCACTCGACGAAGGCCGTGCCCGCCACGACGATCGACAGTTCCAGCTCCGGGTGGCAGTCGCGCAGGCTGCTCTGCCCGGCGGGCACGCTGTACCACATCGCCCCGAAAGGCATGCTGCCCTGCAGCCCGTACTGCTCCCAGCGGGCTACCTCGATCGGGCCGACGGTCGCCGCGTCGGCAGAGTTCCAGTCGAACGTTCGCATTCCTTCAGCTCCCTTTAAGACAGCCGCGCACACTCACGGCACGTCCGACAAGAGGGCGTGGATTCAGCCCCAATACGTGCGGGTGTATGCAAGTGGTCACACCAGGCGGCTGCAAATATATTTGCGGGCACAACGGTTTTATAGGAAATCCCCGTCTAGTTGGTAGGGGGCACAGTAGCCGGATCTTCTTCCGTGTTCAGCCGTTCCGGCGAACGAATGAAATTTCTCATACAGACAATGACTACATATGCACACAGCGTGTCTGCTCGGTGACCGGAAGGGCACAATTCCAGCTCGCTGCCTGATAGGTGCTGAATATCAGGTCGGTACCTAATGGCCGACTGCAAAAAGAAAAGCAGAATTGCTATTATCTTGACCGGTGCGCAGATCAGTCGGCAGTCACCGATGCATCGAGTGAGCCGGCCGGGTCGAGCCTGAGCATCAGGGTGCGCAGCTGGTGCAGCTCGGCGTCCGACAGCTGGTCCAGTACCAGGGCCGACACTCCGGCCAGGTGCACGTGCGAGGCGTCCCGGAGGATGTCGCGGCCCTTGGCGGTCAGCACGGTGTACATGCCCCGGGCGTCGTCGGGATCGGGCTCCCGCTGCACCAGGCCGTCCCGCTGCAACCGGTCCACCAGCCTGGTCAGGCCGCTGCGGGACAGCAGCACCGCCTCGGCCAGCTCCGACATCCGCAGCCGGTAGCCCGGCGCCTCGGCCAGCTGCACCAGCACGTCGTAGCTGCCGAGCGCGATCTTGCCGTGCTGCTGCAGTTGGTGTTCCAGCTGGCGCACCAACTGGCTGTGGGTACGCAGGAAGCTGCGCCAGACGGCCAGCCGCCAGTCGTCGGGACGCATCCCGGGCCCGGCCGTCGGTGCGGCGGCGGTGTCGTCGGATTCGGACATCACCGCACACATCGTAGTGACGCCGAACACCGCCGTAGGATCTTTCCTGTGTCAATTCACAACGCAGCTGACCAGGACCTTCAGGCGGCGATCGCCACCGCGCTGGCCGGCGTGCAGGATCCGGAGATCCGACGTCCCATCACCGAACTGGGCATGGTCGAGCAGGTGAGCGTGGCGCCGGACGGCGCGACCCGGGTGCGGGTGCTGCTCACGGTGGCCGGCTGCCCGATGCGCGAGAAGCTCACCACCGACGTGACCGCGGCGGTCGCGGCGGTGCCCGGGGTGTCCTCGGTGGCCGTCGAGCTGGGCGTGATGTCCGACGCCCAGCGCACCGAGCTGCGCACCACGCTGCGCGGCGACAACCCGGTCAACGAGATCCCGTTCGCCAAGCCGGGCTCCCCCACCCGGGTGTACGCGGTGGCCTCCGGCAAGGGCGGCGTCGGCAAGAGCTCGGTGACGGTGAACCTGGCCGTCGCGCTGGCCCGGCGTGGCCTGCAGGTCGGGGTGCTGGACGCCGACATCTACGGCTTCTCGGTGCCCCGGATGCTCGGGGTGACCGGCAAGCCCACCCAGGTCGAGAAGATGATCATGCCGCCGCAGGCGCACGGCGTGAAGGTGATCTCGATCGGCATGTTCACCCCCGGCAACACCGCCGTGGTGTGGCGCGGCCCGATGCTGCACCGGGCCCTGCAGCAGTTCCTGTCCGACGTCTACTGGGGCGACCTGGACGTGCTGCTGATGGACCTGCCGCCGGGCACCGGCGACATCGCGATCTCGCTCGCCCAGCTGGTGCCCTCGGCCGAGCTGCTGGTGGTCACCACCCCGCAACTGGCCGCCCGGGAGGTGGCCGAACGCGCCGGCTCGATCGCCCTGCAGACGCACCAGCAGATCGTCGGCGTGGTGGAGAACATGAGCTGGCTGGAGATGCCGGACGGCAGCCGGCTGGAGCTGTTCGGTGCCGGCGGCGGCCAGGCGGTCGCCGAGTCGCTGTCGGCCTCCACCGGCACCCGGGTCGGCCTGCTCGGCCAGGTGCCGATCGAGGTGGCGATCCGGGAGGGCGGCGACAACGGCACCCCGCTGGTGCTGTCGGACCCCGACTCGGCGGCCGGTCAGGCGTTCAACGCGATCGCCGACACCCTGGCGGCCCGGCAGCGCAGCCTGGTGGGCCGCCCGCTGGGGCTGTCGGTGGCCGCCCGCTGAGACCTCCCGGCCCGGTCAGGTCGCGTCGGGATCGACCGGCGGCCGCTCGCCCGGCGTCAGCGGAGCACTGCCGGCCGGCCGCTGCGCCGGCTTGCTCAGATCCACGCCGGACGCCGGCGGATCGTCCTCGCCGCGCAGCGCCCGGCCAATCGCGGTGGTCGGGTTGAGCGAGCTGAAGTCCTCGTCGCCCAGCAGCGCGTTCTTGATCGCGGTACGTGGGTTCAGCGAGGCCAGGTCGAAGTCGGCGAAGCCCGGGCCGAGCTCGGAGTTGAGCTGGCTGCGCGCGCCCTGGGCCATGTCCCGCAGGGTGCGCAGCATCCGGGCGGCGTCCCGGGCCAGTTCGGGCAGCCGGTCCGGCCCGAACACGATCAGAGCGACCGCGGCGAGGACCAGGAACTCCAGCGGGCCGATGTTGAACACGCCCGCCAGCCTAACCGCTCAACTGTTGCCGAGGGTGACCTTGGCTTGCCCAGTCACCCCGTCGCGGACGTAGCGCAGCACCACCGAATCGCCGGGCTTGGACTCGGCCACCGCCACCGTCAGCGCGTCGCCGGAGTCGATCAGGGTGTCGCCGTAGCGGACCACCACGTCGCCCTCCTTCAGGCCGGCCTTGGCGGCGGGGCCGTTGGGCACCACCTGCACCAGGTAGGCGCCGTCCCGGCTGCCGTCGGTGACGCTGCGACTGCTGGCGCCGAGGTCGGCATGCCGCACCTTGCCGGTGTGGATCAGCTCCTCAGCCACCGCCCGGGCGGTGTTGACCGGGATCGCGAACCCGACTCCGATGTTGCCGCTCTGCGAGCCGGACTGGCCGAGCGAGGCGATCGCGGTGTTGATGCCCACCACCGCGCCGGCCGCGTCCACCAGGGCGCCGCCGGAGTTGCCGGGGTTGATCGAGGCGTCGGTCTGCACGGCGTCGATCACCGCGTCCGGCTCGCCGTTCTCCCCCGGCAGCCGCAGCGGGCGCCGCAGCGCCGAGACGATGCCCGCGGTGACCGTGCCGCGCAGCCCCAGCGGGTTGCCGATGGCCACCACCGGATCGCCGACCGCCAGCTTGTCCGAGTCGCCGAGGCTGGCCACCATGAGGCTGGTCTTGTCGACCTTGATCACCGCGAGGTCGTTGCGGGGGTCGGTGCCGACCACCCGGGCGGGGCTGGAGGACCGGTCGGCGAACACCACTCGGATGGTGGGCGATCCGGGGAATGCCACCACGTGGTTGTTGGTCAGGATGTAGCCGCCCTTGTCGATGACCACGCCCGAGCCGGCGCCGGCCGCGTCGGAGGTCCGGACGTCGATCGAGACCACCGCGGGACTGACCCGCTTGGCGATGTCGGCCACCGATCCCGGCGGCCGGTTGGCGGGCGTGTCGGTCTTGGACAGCTTGACGTTGGGATCGGTCAGCACGTCGTGGGCCCGCTCGGACAGCCAGTACCCCACCCCGCCGCCGACCAGGCCGGCGATCAGCCCGGCCACCAGCACCAGCGCCAGCGCGGACAGCCCGAACCGGCCGCGCCGGCCGCCCTTGGCGGGCTTGGCCTCGCCCTCGGCCGGCTCGCCCTCCTCGACCGGATCGGCCATGCCGACCACCTCGTCGTCGGCGTAGACCGGCGGCCCGGCGATCCAGTACGGCGACTGCGGGTCCCGCCACGGGTCGACCGCGGCGTCCGGCTTCCACCACGGCGACCCGGGACCGGGCGGCGTGGGGGCAAGGCGGTCGCCGGGGGCCGGTGCGAACGGGCCGGTGCCGGCGAAGGCCTGCACGAGCGCCTCCGGCACCGGCTGGACGGCCGGCACGTGCCGGGGTGGCAGCCGGTCACCCGGCGGCGGTGCGAACGGGCCCTCGCCCGAGCCCGGCGGCGCTCCGAAGGCGTCTCGCTCGGCGGGTGAGGCCGGTGGCCGGGACACCGCCGGAGCCGGCTGCCCGCTCGCCGGGGGCGGCTCGAAGGAACCGTCGGTGCCGTCGGGACGGGCGAAGGGCGAGGAGTCGAGCTCGTCGCTCACATACCCTCCGTCCGTGCTGCGGTCGGGCTCGGCCGGTGGGCACCGGATGCGGACCACCCGGTCGGGGTGCGCGGATGTCGAGCCTGTGAACCTCGAGTCTGCCCGAGCCGGACCAGCCGGGCCACGCGAGGGGGCCGTGCCACGCCGACAGCGCTGGCCAGCCGTGGCCCTGGACCCGGCATACCGCTAGGGGGTGGCGGCGGGTGCGCCGGCCATCGTCGACCCGTGACCGGCCGGCAGCGTCCGCGGCGCCGGCGCGGCAGGGCCGGCGTGTGGCTGCTCAGGGGCCGGGGCCACCGTCACCGAGAGCGGCAGCGGCAGGCCCCGGTGACCGATCGGCCGAGTCGACGCGGTGGTGCCGGTTGCCGGCAGGCCGGCGTCCAGCAGCGTCCCGGAACCGAGCAGCGACCCGGTGCGCAGCACCGCGGTCCGGCCGGCAGCCTGTGCGGTTGCGTTCTGGCCGGTTGCGTTCTGGCCGGTCGGGTTCTGCCTGCTCGCGTTCTGGCCGGCGGCGCTCTGGCCGGCCGAGTCCCTGCCGCCGGTCAGCGCCCCGGCCACCTGGGCAGCACCTGCCGGGGTGGGCCGGTTGCTGCTGGCCAGGGTGGAGACGTGGCCACCGAAGGTGCCGGCGGCGACCACCGCGGCCGCCGAGGCCAGGACGGTGACCGGCAGCGCACCACGCCGGTGTGGACGGCCCGGGTCGGCCGGCCCGCCGGCCTGCTGCTCACCGGCCAGCCGGGCCTGCTGCTCCTCAGCCAGCCGGGCTCGGTGCTCGTCGGCCAGCCGGGCCAGGTGCACGTCGTGCGCGACGAACATCGGGTTGCCGTCGGCACCGAGCACCGTCGGCAGGCCGCTGCGCGGCGGTGGCAGCGGGGTCGACATCGGCAGTCCGGCCAGCCGGTCGAGCAGGCCGGACGGCAGCGCCGGGGCCGGGCTGGTCCGCAGCATCATGGCGGCCTCGCGCTGCACCCGGACGGCGCCGGCGCACTCGGCGCACTCAGCGCAGTGCCGCCGGGCCCGGCCGGCCGCGCTGACCGACAGGACGCCGTCGGCGAAGGCCGCCACCGCGTCCTCGGACAGGTGTGGCAGGCCGAAACCCCGCGGGCTGCTCATCTACTCGCTTCCCCCTCCGACGCCGGCCGGCTCGCTGCCCGCGTTGGCCTCATCGGCCTCGTCGGACGCCTCGACACCCGGCTCGAGCGGGCGGACGGCGGGCGCCCGGTGCGCCAGCGCGTCGCGCAGCAGCACCCGGCCGCGGTGGATGCGGGAGCGGACCGTGCCCACCTTGATGTCGAGGGTGAGGGCGATCTCTTCGTAGGTCAGGCCCTCGAGGTCGCACAGCACCACGGCGGCCCGGAAGTCGGCCGGCAGCGCGTCGAGGGCACGCTGGATCTCGGGGTCGAGGTTGTTCTGCTCGTAGGCCCGTTCCGGTCCCGGCTCGTCACTGGCCAGCCGGTCCGAGGCGTCCTCGGCGAGGGCGTCGAAGCGGATCTTCTGCCGGCGCCGCACCATGTCCAGGAACAGGTTGGTGGTGATCCGGTGCAACCAGCCCTCGAAGGTGCCGGGCGTGTAGTCGGCCAGCGACCGGAACACCCGGACGAAGGTCTCCTGGGTCAGGTCCTCGGCGTCGGACCGGTTGCCCGACAGCCGGTAGGCCAGCCGGTACACCCGGTCGGCGTGCTGGCGGACGATGTCGTCCCAGGACGGTGCGACCCAGTCGGCCGGGTCCGCGGCCTGCGGGGTGTTGACGGCTACCGGCGGCACCCCGCGGCCCGACGCCGGCTGGCCACCCATCGAGCTGGCCACACCGAGCTTCAGCGTGGACATCAGCGATCACCCATTTCCGTGGTGGTGTGCTGCGGACCCGTCTGGTCCGCGGCACCCCGCCAGCCTGGCAGCCGTGGCTGTGTGTTGGTTAAACGAAGCACCGGCCGGTTACGTTCCTAACTCCCAGGGCATATCGCCTGTTCCCGGCGCCACTTCCGTGCCGGAGAAGCTTTCGAGCCGGTGGATGTCTAGGCTCCAGCCGTGCATACCTATACCGATGACAGCGCGGCGATGGCCCGCTCGCTCGCGGAGCTGTGCCTGGACCGGCTGGCCATGCACGCCCCGCTGGACCGTTCGCTGACGCCCGACCAGCTGCACGCGGCCGCCGGGCCGACCGTCACCGAGAAGGGCATCGGGACCGACGAGGCGCTGCGGCTCTGGGAGCACGTGCTGGCACCGGCCTGCCTGTCGGTGGACCACCCGCGCTACCTGTCCTTCATCCCCGGCGCGCCGACCAAGGCCTCGGCGGCCTTCGACATGCTGGTCGGGGCCTCCAGCGTCTACGGCGGCACCTGGCTGGAGGGCTCGGGGGCCGTCTACGCCGAGAACCAGGCGCTGCGCTGGATCGCCGACCTGGTCGGCCTGCCCGAGGAGGCCGGCGGGGTGTTCGTGCAGGGCGGCACCATCGGCAACCTGTCGGCGCTGGTGGCGGCCCGGGAGGCGGCCCGGTACCGGCGGGAGGCCGCGCCGGCCCGCTGGGCGGTGGTGGTCACCGACGAGACGCACTCCTCGGTCAAGCACTCGCTCGAGGTGGTGATGGACGTCGACGTCATCACGGTGCCCGGCGACGAGCGCGGCCGGCTGACCGGCCCGGGCATCCGGGCCCGGCTGGCGGAGCTGTCCGACCAGACCGCCGACTCGATCTTCGCGGTGGTCGGCAGTGCCGGAACCACCAACTCCGGCGTGGTCGACGACCTGGCCGGCATCGCCGAGGTGGCCCGGGAGCGGGGCTGGTGGTTCCACGTCGACGGTGCCTACGGCGGGGCGGGGCTGGCCGCGCCCTCGGTGCGCGGGCTGTTCGCCGGCATCGAGCACGCCGACTCCTTCATCGTCGACCCGCACAAGTGGCTGTTCGCCCCGTACGACTGCTGCGCGCTGGTCTACCGCGATCCGGTGCTGGCCCGTGCCGCGCACACCCAGAAGGCCGGCTACCTCGACCCGGTCACCGTGGACGGCGAGTGGAACCCCAGCGACTTCTCGGTGCAGCTGACCCGCCGGGCCCGCGGCCTGCCGTTCTGGTTCTCCCTCGCCGTGCACGGCACCGACGCCTACACCGAGGCGGTCGAGCAGACCCTGCGGGTGGCCCGGGCCGGCAAGGAGCTCATCGACACCGCCGAGCACGTCCGGTTGCTGGTGGAGCCGGACCTGTCGGTGCTGATCTTCGAGCGGATCGGCTGGGAGTCCGACGACTACGACCGCTGGACGGCCCGGATGCTCGATGCCGGCTTCGCGTTCGTGACCCCGAGCAAGCACGCCGGACGGTCCTGCACCCGGTTCGCCATCGTCAATCCCGAGACCACCGTCGAGGACCTGGCGCTGATCCTCGACTCGATGAAGTAGTCGCCGCGCCGGGCCGCCGGGCCGGCGCGGGAAGGCGGGCAGCCCCGTCGCGCCTGGCCGTGCGGCGGATGGCTGCTGGGTAGTCTCAAGCCATGGCCGACCCGCACCTCAACCCAGCCAGCCTCGCCTACGCGGAGAACTTCGTGACCGAGGACGAGGTGATCGCGGCAGCCAGGGCCCGGGGGGCCGAACTCGGCTGCACTCCGATCGGCCGCGGCGGCGGGGCGGCGCTGCGGGTGCTGGCCGCCCTGGTCAGCGCCAAGTCGGTGGTCGAGGTCGGCACCGGAGCGGGCGTGTCCGGGTTGTGGCTGCTGGGCGGCATGCGACCGGACGGGGTGCTCACCACCGTCGACACCGAGCCCGAGCACCAGCGGGCCACCCGGCAGGCCTTCACCGAGGCCGGCATCGCGACCACCCGGTACCGGCTGATCAACGGTGCGGCCGGCGAGGTGCTGCCCCGGCTCAACGACGGCTCCTACGACCTGATGTTCGTCGACGCCGACAAGACCGGCTACGGCGAGTACTACGAGCAGGGTGTCCGGCTGCTGCGCAGCGGCGGCGTGCTGGCCTTCGACAACGTGCTCTGGCACGACCGGGTGGCCGACCCGAACAACCGCGACGCCGAGACGCTGGCGCTGCGCGAGCTGGGCCGGACGCTGCGGGAGGACAGCCGATTGATCCCGGCACTGCTGCCGGTGGGCGACGGCCTGCTGGTGGCCGCCAAGCGCTGAGCCGACCGCGCCGAGGTCAGCCGGCGGCCTTGGCCAGCTCGTCCAGGGTGGCCCGGATGACCGGCCGGTCCTGGCTGGAGCTGCGGGTCAGGGCCAGCAACCGGCGGCTCATGCTCGGCTCGACCAGCGGCCTGATCTCGATCTCGGCGACGTTGTCGGCGACCGCCAGCCGGGGCAGCACCGCGATGCCGTGGCCGGCCGCCACCGCCCGTACCAGCAGCAGCATGTCGTCGGTCTCCCAGCGCACCTTGGGCTCGAACCCCTCGGCCCGGCACGCGAACCGAACGGCCTGCCCGCAGGCGGCGTCCAGCGGCGGCATCACCCAGTCGGCCTCGGACAGCTCCGACAGCGTCAGCGCGCCGTGGCCGGGCAGCGCGTCCGCCGCGCTGACCACCACCAGCGGCTCGGTGGTCAGGTCCACCGCCACCAGGTAGTCCGGGACCGGCACCGGGACCCCGTCGTAGACGTCCACCACCGCGATGTCGAGGTCGCCCTGCAGCAGCTGGTCGATGCTGCGGGCAGGTTCGGCCACCGTGACGGTCAGTTCCAGGGCGACGTGCTCGGCCAGCCGGGTCGCCGCGGTGCTCACCAGCGCCGCCGCGGCCGAGGCGACGGTGCCGATCCGGACGTGCCCGGACAGCTCGCCGGCCAGCCGGTCGAGGTCGGCGCGGGCCTCCTCCAGCAGCTGCAGGATGGAGTGCGCCCTGCTCACCAGCGCCCGGCCGGCCCCGGTGAGCAGCACGCCGCGCGGTGACCGGTCCAGCAGCGGGGTGCCGGCCTCGCGTTCGAGGATGGCCAGCTGCTGGGACACCGCCGACGAGGTCAGCCCGACCTCCCGGGCGGCGGCCGCGATGGAGCCGCGCAGCTCGACCTCGCGCAGCAGCCGAAGCCTGCCGACGTCCAGCGCTGGGTTCATCGTTGCCCACTTTCCTGCCTGGCGAGCCGTTACTTTCTCTTACGACCCCTCGTAGAGTAACTTAAGCACAACTGCAGGGTTGGATAGCAGCTCAGCTCTCCGGTGCCGGCGCGAGTCCCGGCGGCCCTGGCGCAACGAGGGAAGGAATCTGTCTATATGACGCGCTCCATCAACGAGGTCCGGGTGGTCGGGCTGGGCAAGGTCGGCGAGCTGGTCGCCCTGCTGCTGTCGGACTCCGGCTTCACCGTCACCGCCTACGACGCCCGCACCCGCAGCGACCTGCCGTTCGCCTGCAAGGCGCTGGACGTGCGGGACGCCGCGAGCCTGCGGGCCGCGCTGACCGGGGCCGACGCGGTGGTGTCCTGCCTGCCGTACCACCTGAACCTGGGAGTGGCGGAGGCGGCGCACGACCTCGGGGTGCACTACTTCGACCTCACCGAAGACGTGCCGACCACCAACCGGGTGCTGGAGCTCGCCGCGACCGGCAACCCGCGCAGCGTCTACGCCCCGCAGTGTGGCCTGGCACCTGGCCTGATCGGCATCGTCGGGTCCTACCTGGCCAAGCAGTTCGACGAGATCCGCTCCATCGAGCTCAAGGTCGGCGCGCTCCCCCGGCACCCGGCGGGCCTGCTCGGCTACGCCTTCAACTGGTCGGCCGAGGGCGTGGTGAACGAGTACCTCAACGACTGCGAGGTGCTGCGGTCCGGTCGCCGGCAGATGGTGCCGGCGATGACCGAGCACGAGCGGGTGGTGATCGGCGGCATCGAGCTGGAGGCCTCGCTCACCTCCGGTGGCCTCGGCACCATGTGCGAGACCTACGAGGGCCGGGTGCAGCGGCTGGACTACAAGACCATGCGCTACCCGGGCCACTTCGAGCTGATGCGGTTCTTCTTCGACGAGCTGGGCATGCGTGACCGGCGCGAGCTCGCCGGCGAGCTACTGGTGGAGGCCAAGCCGCCGGTGGACGACGACGTGGTCTACCTGCACGCCGCGGTGGAGGGCAAGCACGCCGGCATGGCCGGCAGCCACTACCGCAAGCAGTACGTCCGGGCCTACCAGCCGCTGACCATCAACGGCCGGGTCTGGCGCGCCATCTCCTGGACCACGGCCGCCTCGGCCGCCGCGGTGGTGGAGCTGGTCGCCGACGGCCGGCTGCCGCAGACCGGCTTTGTCAAGCAGGAGGACATCTCCTTCGCCGACCTGCTCTCCACCAAGAACGGCGCCCTGTTCGGCGACCTCGGAAAGGTTTGAGACGTGACTTCCACGATTTCCCACGACGACGTCCGCACCCGTACCACTGAGATCCTGTCCCGGCTCGGCGTGGCCGACCCGTTCAGCGGCGACGGCGACCTGAGCTGCCGCACCCCGATCACCGGCGGCGAGCTGGGCCGGATGACCTCGCACAGCACCGACGAGGTCACCGCCATCGTGGGCCGGGCCCAGCAGGCCTTCACCCAGTGGCGGCTGGTGCCGGGACCGGTGCGCGGCCAGCTGGTCCGCGAGCTCGGCCTGCTGCTGCGCGAGCACAAGGCCGACCTGGGCGCGCTGGTGTCCATCGAGGCCGGCAAGATCGTCTCCGAGGGCCTCGGCGAGGTCCAGGAGATGATCGACATCTGCGAGCTGGCCGTCGGTCAGTCCCGGCAGCTGTACGGCAACACCATCGCCACCGAACGTCCGGGTCACCGGATGATGGAGCAGTGGCACCCGCTCGGCGTGGTCGGCGTCATCTCGGCGTTCAACTTCCCGGTCGCGGTCTGGTCGTGGAACTCGGCCCTCGCGCTGGTCTGCGGCGACCCGGTGATCTGGAAGCCGTCGGAGAAGACCCTGCTGACCGCGCTGGCCTGCCACGCGCTGGTCACCGAGGCCGCCCGCCGGGTCGGCGCGCCGGCCGACCTGTGCCAGCTGGTGATCGGTGGCCCGGCCGTCGGCCAGGCACTGGTGGACGACCCGCGGGTGGCGCTGGTGTCGGTGACCGGGTCGACCCGGATGGGCAAGCAGGTGGCACCCCGGGTGGCCGGCCGGTTCGGCCGGTTGCTGCTCGAACTCGGCGGCAACAACGCCGCCATCGTGACCCCGAGCGCCGACCTGGACCTGACCGTGCGGGGCATCGTGTTCTCGGCCGCCGGCACCGCCGGGCAGCGCTGCACCACGCTGCGCCGGGTGATCGCGCACTCCTCGATCGTCGACCAGCTGGTCGAGGCGCTGAAGAACGCCTACGCAACCCTGCCGATCGGTTCGCCGCTGGACGAGGGCACCCTGGTCGGCCCGCTGATCGACAGCACCGGCTTCGAGGGCTTCGAGAAGGCGCTCGCGGCGGCGCAGGCCGACGGCGGTGAGCTGGTGGTCGGCGGTGAGCGGGTGTTCGTCGGCGACGGCGAGCAGGCCCAGCAGTCCTTCTACGTGCAGCCGGCGATCGTGAAGATGCCGGGCCAGACCGACATCGTCAAGCACGAGACGTTCTCCCCGGTGCTGTACGTGCTGAGCTACGACAGCCTGGACGAGGCCATCGAGCTGCAGAACGACGTGGCCCAGGGCCTGTCGTCGTCGATCTTCACCCTCGACCTGCGCGAGGCCGAGCAGTTCCTGTCCGCGGCGGGCTCGGACTGCGGCATCGCCAACGTCAACATCGGCCCGTCCGGTGCCGAGATCGGTGGTGCGTTCGGCGGCGAGAAGGAGACCGGTGGCGGACGCGAGTCCGGCTCGGACTCGTGGCGGGCCTACATGCGCCGGGCCACCAACACCGTCAACTACTCCACCGAACTGCCGCTGGCACAGGGCGTCGAGTTCGGCTGAGCGGCCACAGCCCGCAGCCGCCTGGTCAACGGTTGCGGGTTGGGCATCGAGGGCCGGTATGCCCGCTGATCGCCTTGTGCGGTCGCGGCATACCGGCCCGCTCCAGAACCAAGCAATCCACCCTGCGTGCTCTTGTCCTACCCAGCCTCACCGACGGCGCGCGACACTCGCAGTGTGGATAACTAAACGCCTACAACGTCATAATCGGTCACACTGCATGGATGGGTGTAGCTGAGTCGGGCAGCGCAGTTGAGGCTGTGAGGTTTTTCACCCCGACCTCCGCCGATCCGCTCTTCGCACAGGCCTTTGAGCTCGGGGAATCACAGTCCAAATTCCTGGGAATGTTGCCGCGTGAAGCATGGCGGGAGTACGCCGACAAACAAACAATTCTGGTCGCCGTCTCGGCACATGACCATGCGGACGACACTCCCCTGAGCGCACTAGGCTATGCAGCCTTTCGCCTGCCCCGCAACGAAGTAGCGTTAGCCCACCTGGTCGTCGATCCTTCTGCACGCAGCCGCGGTATCGCGCGTCAGTTAGTGGAGGAGCTGTCTCGGCGCTTCAACAACCGACGTGGGATCTCAGCGCACTGTCGTCGCGATTACCCCGCTCATAAGATGTGGCCGCACCTCGGCTTCGTAGCTCTCGGGGAGCGCGTCGGTCGTAGCCTGCAAGGCCACCGGTTGACGTACTGGTGGAAGGACCATGGCTACCCCGACCTGATGTCCTGGCAGGGTAGTGCTGCATCGTCAGTGCTTCCTGTCGTGATAGACGTAAACGTCTTCCTCGACCTGCACGGCATCGATACCAGCAGCCGCGCGACGGTGACTCGATCGTTGTTCGAGAACCAGCTCGATGGCAGGATCGAGCCCCTCATCACCCCTGAGTTGTTGAACGAGATCGATCGCCGTCGCGACACCGTTCAGCGGGAGCGACTTCGTAGGCTAGCGGCCGCATATCCTCCCCTGTCTGTCGAACCGGCACGACTGGCGGCAGCACGTCAGTCACTCCGAGCGGCGCTGGACAGTCCTCCGGAACGACAGCGGGACATCAGCGACCTCGAACACGTCGCATATGCGGCTGCGGTCGGCATTCAGGTCGTCGTGACCCAGGACGACATCGCTCGACGTCGGCTTGGCCAAGCCGCCCGGGAGGCAACGGGAATCGAACTAGTCAGCCCGGGGCAGTTGGTATCCCTGGTCGACCAGGCCGAAGACGCTCCGGCTTACTGGCCAGTATCGCTGCTCGGCACCGGCTATGCCGTACGCGAAGCCTCTGTGACCGACGTGGCACACCTGATGCGTTTCCTCGATACCAGTACGGGTGAGAAGCGCGGGAGCTTCCACCGAGAGCTCGAGCGCCTGGCAGGGCGTCACCCCCGCTCACACCAACTGCTTTACACCGATCCTGATGGTGAGCCGATTGCGCTCCTCGGCGTAGGGATGCACGACGGGGTCTTGGAGGCCTCGTTACTCCGGTTGCGCCCCTCGGCACTTCAAGCCTCGCTGGCGGCTCAAATGGTCGCGCGCATACGTGAGTTGGCAGGCGAGTACGCGGCCGGCGCCATCCGGGTGACAGATAAGCGCCCGCATCCGTCGATATCTGCGGCGCTTCTAGCTGATGGCTTTGGTGTCGCTGCCGAACGACTTGTGGCCTTGACCTCGCCCGCTCTTTGTACGGTTTCCGATCTTGCGAGCGTTGTCGAACGGTGCCGCGGCGCCTTGGCAGCAGACGAACAATCGGCGCTGAAGCCGTTGCTACAGACCAGCCGCGATCTCGCCACTAATCACTCTCCAGCCTTGATTGCCGGCTTGGAGCGACAGATGCGGCCGATTCGAGTGATCGACGCCCGCCTTGAGAACTGGCTGGTACCCATCAAGCCGCACTTTGCGACAGAGTTGTTCAATGCCCCGCCCCAACTGTTCGATCGCTCACCGGAACTGGGCATCAGCATCGAACACGTCTACTACCGTGGCGGCAGCTCAGGGGAGACGGCTCCAGCACGGATTCTCTGGTACGTCAGCGCCCCCGTTCAAACCGTTATCGGCTGTAGTGACCTCATCGAGGTCATCGACGACCAACCCGACGCCCTATACAAGCGATTCAGGCGCCTCGGCGTCTACAACCGGCAGCAAGTACGCGCGGTGGCGAACGGACGCAGTACGGTGCGAGCACTTCACGTCATCAACACCGAGGTCTTTCCTAGGCCGGTACCGTACGCACGGCTGCTCCTACTCGCGGCCGCAACCTGTCAGCCACTACGTCTAGTGTCCGCCTCGCGGATCAACCAAGATTTGTTCGCAGACGTTATGAGGGAGGGACGTTGTGGCTGAGGCAGCAGATGTCGACTCATTCGGCCGGCTCATGCTGCTCTCGATCCATCCTCGTCACGTCGAGAACATCTTGCTGGGCGCCAAAACAGTGGAGTTGCGTCGGACACGGCCGGTGGTCGAACCGGGCCAGCCTGTGGCGATCTATGCCACCACGCCTTCCGCCGCGGTAGTAGCTACCTGCCGGATCGAGCGAGTCGAGGTAGCGGCGCCATCCTGCCTATGGTCGACCAGTGGCGCTCTGGCAGCAATCAGCAAGGCTGAATTCGACCGCTACTTTGAGGGGGCGACATCAGCTGTGGCACTCCACCTTTGTGATGTTGCCGTCCTACGACGTTCCGTTGCTCTATCCGAGATTCGTCAGCAAGGTGCGTTCCATCCCCCGCAGACCTGGCACTACTTCGACCGGCTACGCCTCTCTCGAACCTTTGGGGGCCACCCATCGAGCCGCGCTCTACTTGGACTCCTCTGATTGGTCAGGTGAGGCCGACGCGCTGGGCGGCCAGTTCGATGCGGTCGTCCGGCGCCACCGCTGCCAGCCGCAGGAAGCCGGTAGAGGCCGGCCCGTAGAACTCCCCCGGCGAGGCCACGATGCCGGCCCGCTCGGCCAGCAGCCGGGTGGCAGCCCAGGCGTCGCCGTCCGGTGCGGCGAACCACAGGTAGAACGCCCCGTCCGGCATCTCGGCGTGCAAACCCACGGCATCGAGCACTTGGCAGAGCCGCTGCATCCGCCGCCAGTACCGGTCGCGCTGGGCCTCGACGTGCTCGTCGTCGGCCAGCGCCACCGCCGCCGCGCGCTGCACCGGGCCGGGCGGCATCAGCCCGGCATGCTTGCGCACCTCGCGCAGGTAGTGCACCAGCTCGGCGTCGCCGGCGTAGAAGCCGATCCGGGCGCCGGCGAAGTTGTCCCGCTTGGACAGCGAGTGCAGCGCCAGCACCCCGGCGGTGCCGCTGGTGAGGATGGTGCCGGCCGGCCGGGCGTAGCTGAATTCGGCGTAGCACTCGTCCGACAGCACCGGCACGTTCCGCTCGCGTCCCCAGCCGGCCGCCTCGGCGAGGTCGTGCAGCTCGCCGGTCGGGTTGTTCGGCGAGTTAACCCAGACGCACAGCGCCCGCTCGGCGTCGGCGTCGGCGATCTCGTCCAGCCGCTGGTAGGGCACCGCGCGCAGCCCGGCCAGGATCGCGCCCATCTCGTACGTCGGGTAGCTGATCGCCGGGTACAGCACGGTGTCGCGGCTCGGGGTACGCAGCCTGAGATGTTGCGGCACCGATGCGACGAACTCCTTGGTGCCGACGCAGGCCGCCACCTCAGCATCCGGATCGACCTTGGCGCCCAGCCGGCGGGCCATCCACTCGGTCGCCGCGGTCCGGAACTCGGACGTGCCGATCGAGGGCGGGTAGCCCTCGGCGCGCCCGGGCTCGGCCAGCGCCGCGATCACCGCCTCCGGCGCCGGGTCGCACGGGGTGCCGATCGACAGGTCGATGGCGCCGCCGGCATGCCGGTCGGCGATCGCCTTGATCTCGCCGAGGCGCTCGTACGGGTAGGGCGGTGGGACGAAACCGGCTGTCATCACAGGGTCCTTGCGGAATCGGAGGGAGCGGGGGTGTCGGACGTCGGACGGTCAGGCAGCCGGCTCGCCAGCAGCTGGGCCAGGTGCACGCCGGTGCGGTCGCTGAGCTGGTCGAGCTGGGTACGGCAGGAGAAGCCGTCGGCGAGCAGTACGGTGTCCGGCCCGGCCGCCCGCGCCGCCGGCAGCAGCGCCTGCTCGGCCACCGCCACCGACACCTCGTAGTGGCCGCGCTCGACGCCGAAGTTGCCGGCCAGGCCGCAGCAGCCGCCCAGCGACTGCAGCCGGGCGCCGGCCCCGGTGAGCAGGTCGGCATCGGCGGTGAAGCCGAGCACCGCGTGCTGGTGGCAGTGCGGCTGCGCCACCGCCTCGACGCCGGCCAGCGACGGCGGCTGCCAGCCGCGCTCGGTGAGCAGTTCGGCCAGCGTCCGGGTACGGGCTTGCAGCTGCGCGACCCGCTCGTCGTCGGGCAGCAGGTCGGCCGCGTCCGAGCGCAGCACCGCGGTGCAGGACGGCTCCAGGCCGACCACCGGCAGCCCGTCGGCCAGCGCCGGCGCCAGCGCGTCCAGGCTGCGCCGCAGCTGGCGGCGGGCGCCGTCCAGCTGGCCGGTGGAGATCCAGGTCAGGCCGCAGCAGACCTGCTGCTCCGGAATGCGCACCGAGCAGCCGGCTGCCTCCAGCACCTCGACGGCAGCCCGCCCGACCTCGGGTGAGAAGGCGTTGGTCCAGGTGTCGACCCACAGCAGTACCGGGTCACCGGGCGCCACCGGACGGCCGGCGAACCAGTCCCGGAACGACTGCTCGGCGAAGGCCGGCAGCGGCCGGCGCCGGTCGATGCCACCGACCCGCTTGGCAAGTGCGGCCAGCGGTGCCGGGCGCAGCGCCGCGTTGGCCAGCCGGGGCGCCCGGATGGCCAGCCGGCTCCAGCGCGGCAGCCAGCCCAGCGCGTAGTGCGCGGCCGGGCGCAGCCGGCGGCGGTAGCGCTGGTAGAGCGCCTCGGCCTTGTAGGTGGCCATGTCCACCCCGGCCGGGCAATCCGAACTGCAGCCCTTGCAGGCCAGGCACAGGTCGAGCGCCTCGGCCACCTCAGGTGCCTGCCAGCCGCCGGTGATCAGCTCGCCATTGGCCAGTTCCTGCAGCACCCGGGCCCGGCCGCGGGTGGAGTGGGTCTCGTCGCCGGTGGCGAGATACGACGGGCACATCACCCCGCCGGCGGCGGTCAGGTCGGCGCGGCACTTGCCCACCCCGACGCAGCGGTGCACCGCCGCGCTGAGCGAGCCGCCGTCGTGCGGGTAGGCGAACCCGAGCGACCGGCCGGCCAGCGGGCCGGCCGAGGCCAACCGCAGGTCGGCCGTCACCGGTGCCGGATCCACGATCACGCCGGGGTTGAACAGGTTCGCCGGGTCGAAGGCCGCCTTGACCGCGCCGAACAGCCCGATCGCGGCGGGCGAGTACATCGCCGGCAGCAGCTCGCCACGGGCCCGGCCGTCGCCGTGCTCGCCGGACATCGAGCCGCCGTGCGCCGCCACCAGGGTGGCCGCGTCCAGCAGGAACCGTCTGAAGGCCGGCCGGTCCGCCAGGTCGAAGTCCAGCCGGACGTGCACGCAGCCGTCCCCGAAGTGGCCGAAGGCCAGCCCGTCGATCCGGTGCTCGGCGAGCAGGTCGAAGAACTCGCGCAGGTAGTTCCCGAGCCGCTCCGGCGGCACCGCGGCGTCCTCCCAGCCCGGCCAGGCCGGCGCGCCGGAGGGCGTGCGGCCACCCAGGCCCGCACCGTCCTCGCGGATCCGCCACAGCTGCAGCGCCTGCGCGCCGGTCACCACCGCGGACCCGGCCGGCTCGGCGGCCCGGACGATCGCCTCGGCGGCGGCGACCGCCTCGGCCAGGCTCTCTCCGCCGGTCTCGACGAACAGCCAGCCGCCACCTTGCGGCAGCGGCGGGACGGCGGCCGGACCGCGACGGCGGCGCACCACCTCGACCAACCGGGCGTCCATGCCCTCCATGGCTAGCGGCCGGTACGGCAGCACCGCCGGCACCGCGTCGGCCGCGGCCGGCATGTCCGCATAGGCCAGCACCGCCAGCGCGGTCGCCGGAGCCCGCTCCACCAGGCTGACGGTGGCCGCGGTGCTGATCGCCAGGCTGCCCTCGGTGCCGGCCAGGAAGCGGGCCAGGTTGCCACCGTTCTCAGGCAGCAGGTGCTCCATCGAGTAGCCCGAGATCTGCCGGCCGAACCGGCCGAACTCGGTGCGGATCGTCGCCAGGTTCGCCCGAACCAGCTCGGTCAGCCGGGCGCCGATCGGGTCGACCAGCTGGTCCAGCGGGCGGGTTTCGAGGCTGCGACCGTCGGCCAGCAGCAACGACAGCGACTCGACGTTGTCGGCGGTGCGGCCGTAGGCCAGCGCGTGCGCACCGCAGGCGTTGTTGGCGATCATCCCGCCCAGCGTGCAGCGGGCCTGGGTGGACGGGTCCGGCCCGAAGCGCAGCCCGTGCACGGCGGCGGCCCGCTGCAGCTCAGCCAGGATCAGGCCCGGCTGCACGGTGGCGGTGCGGGCGTCCGGGTCCAGGGCGATCAGCCGGTTCAGGTGCCGGGAGAAGTCCAGCACCAGGCCGGTTCCGACGGCGTTGCCGGCGCACGAGGTGCCACCACCCCGGGCGGTCACCGGCGTGCCGGTCCGACGCGCCACCTCACAGGCCAGCGCCACCTCCTCGGCGTGCCGGGGAAAGACCACCACCTGCGGCACCACCCGGTAGTTGGAGGCATCGGAGGAGTACTCGGCGCGGCGCCGGGTGCTGCCGTCCACCTCTGCGACGCCGGCCCGGCGCAGCTCGGCCGCCAGCGTCTCGGGGTTCACGACGTCAATCTTGGCCTACCACCGCACCGGCCGGGTGACCTGACCGCTGCCGAACCCGGCCGGGCATCGCTCACCGGCGGTACTCACGCGGGTCGGTGGCCCGCATGGTGACCGAGACGTTGGCCTGGTTGAAGCCCTTGAAGCCGCCCCGGCGGGCCAGGTTCTCCAGGTGCGACCCGGCCGCGCCGGTGCTGGCGATCTCGGCGGCCCGCCGGGAGTCCAGGTGGCCGGCGGCCACCAGCGCGGCCAGCCGGTCAGCCGGCACCGGCCACCACTCCGCCTCGGTGAAGGCCTGCCGCAGGTAGGGCTGGTCGGAGAACGGGCGCATCGACGGCTGGCCCAGCTCGGCCAGCGACGCGGCCAGCTCGTCGAAGGAGAACTGGCCCTCCAGGTGGTGCATGCCCGCCCCCAGCACCGACTCGCCGTGCAGCGCGCACCACATGCCCACCGTGCCGTACCGGCCGGACTCGGGCAGCGGCACGTGGGCGAAGTCCAGGTCGACCTCGGAGTCGGTGAGGTCGACGTCGGCGAAGATCACCCCGCCGCAACCGGGGTGTTCGAGCACCTGGGCGCCCCAGCCGGCCTGGGCGCCGGCGTAGAACCGCTCCCGGGTGTGGAAGCCGAGCAGGGTCAGCAAGCCGATCAGCGGTGCGAACGCTGCCCGCGACGAGCGGAAGGTGTGGTGGTCGTTGTTGCCCCAGCCGAGTCCCAGCCGATCCTGCCGGGCGTGCTGCAGGGCGCCGGCGGTGTTGTGCCGCTGCCAGTACTCGCGCTCCTGCTGCAGGAAGTAGGACGCGGCCAGGTCCGGCCCGACCAGCTCGACCGCCGCGCGGGCGACGGGCAGCTGGGCGCGCACGCCGGCCGGGCCGGTCAGCGTCCGGGGCCGCTCGGCGAGCAGCTGCCAGGCCTGGCCGGCGGCCCGGGCCTGCTCTTCGGTGAAGGTCTGGGGCTGGACGCCGGCCGCCCAGGAGCGGCGCTCGGCGGCGGCCAGCAGTACGCCGTTCTGCTCCAAGAGCAGCACCCGGCGGTAGCCCGACAGCGGCGAGCCCTCGGGTGCGGCCGCCTCGGCACCGGTGAGCCGGGCATGGCTGGTGGCGGCCGCGGCGACGTCGTCCACCCGCAGCGTCAGCTCGTAGTGCTCGGCCACCAGCACGGCCGGCAGCTGCGCGCCGGGGTGCCGCCACAGCCCGGCCTGCTCGACCGGCCGGTAGCCGACGGCAGCCAGCTCCTCCTCGGTCACCGGGCCCGCGACCGTGTCCAGCCAGTCCTGCGGCCGGGTGGCGGTCTGGCTGCCCAGCCGATCGATGAACGCGGCCAGCTCGGCGCTCTTGCCGGTGGCCTCGGTGACCAGCCGGTCGACCAGGGCCTCGGCGTGGGGGTGCAACTGCCAGTCGTAAGTGCTCATACGGCTATTTTCGCCTGGCCGACGGCCTGGGACCAAAGTGAGCAGTATGAATTCTTCTCGGGCAGAGCATCAGTATTGCTAATGGTCAAAGGCTACCCTTGCCTCATGCTGTCACCGCACCAGCTGCACACCCTGCGCACCGTGCTCAGCACCGGCTCGTACGCGGCGGCCGCGGCCGAGCTGCGCTACACCCCGTCTGCCGTCTCGCAGCAGATGACGGCCTTGGAGCGGGCCACCGGCCTGCAGCTGTTCGAGCGCAGCGCGCACAGCATCCGGCCCACCCCGCACGCCGAGCTGCTGGCCGAACGGGCCGCCGAGCTGCTCGCCCTGCTGGACGGCCTGGACCGCGAGGTGGCGGCGATCGCCCGTGGCGAGGCCGGCCAGCTGCGGATCGGCAGCTTTCCGACCGCGTCCGCCCGGCTGCTGCCGGCGGCGCTGGCCACCCTGCGCCGGGAGCGGCCGGGGGTCGAGATCGAGGTGGACGAGGGTGAGCTGACCGAGCTGCTGCCCCGGCTGCTGTCGGGCGAGCTGGATCTGGCGCTGGCCTACCGCTACGACACCGCTCCCGCCGGCTGGCCGGAGCGACTGGCCGAGACCGAGTTGCTGCGCGAACCGCTGTCGCTGCTGCTGCCGGCCGGCCACCGGCTGGCCGGCGGCGGGCCGGTCCGGCTGGCCGCGCTGGCCGCCGAGCGGTGGGTGGCACCGCTGGCCGACTCCCCCGGCGCCGAGAACCTGGACCGGCTGGCCGCCCGGGCCGGCTTCTCCCCGCGGGTCAGCTATCGCAGCAACGACTACTCGGTGGTCCGCGGCCTGGTCGCGGCCGGCCTCGGGGTGGCGCTGGTGCCCCGGCTCGGGCTGGCCGACACCGAAGGGGTGCTGGCCGTCCCGCTGCAGGGCCGGCCACCCCGCCGGACGGTGCTGGCGCTGCACCGGCCGGCCGCCGGCAGCAGCCTGATCAGCGCCGCGCTGGCCGCGATCCGGGCCACCAGCGGCGCGCTGGACTGACGGCTCTCCAGTGTCAGCCGGCGAAGCAGGCCGGCGGCGCGGTGCCGTCCAGGCCCAACGCCACCGCGGCCTTCGCCGCGACCGGCCCGACCAGGTTGCCGGTGCCGTTGTAACCACCGCAGGCCACCACCCCTGGACGCACCTGGGTGACCAGCGGGCGGGCGTCCGGGGTGTAGCCGACCGAGGCGGCCCAGCGGTGGCTGACCCGCACCGGGCCGCCGGCGAACCGGGCGGCCACCCGCTCGATCCAGGCCTGCACCCCGGCGCTCGGGTCCGCCTCGTGCGTCCACTCCTGCTCGGCGAACTGGTCCCGGCCACCGCCGACATAGAGCCGGCCGGCCGCGTCCTGCTGGGCATAGTCGTAGCCCCACCGGCCGTAGACCGGGCAGGGCAGCCGGCCGGCCCGCACCGGCTCGGTGGTCAGCATCTGCAGCCGGGCGGTGCGCACCCGGCCGGCGAGCTCGGGCAGCAGCAACTCCAGCCGGCCGTCCACGGCAACCACCACCAGGCCGGCCGACACCGAGCCGGTGGCCGTCCGGACCTGACCGCCGGAGATCGCGGTGACCGGGCTGTGCTCGAACAGCCGGGCATCGGCGGAGTACAGGGTGGCCAGCCCCAGAGCCCGGCGCGCCGGGTTCATCGCGGCGTCGTCGGGCAGGAACAGCCCGCGGCCCAGCTCGCCGTCGTAGCGCTGCACCGCGATGCCGTGCCGCAGCATCGTCCGGTACTGCTTGTCGCAGTCGGCCAGTTCGGAGTCCCGGTCGGCCTCCTCGGCCGCATCTGCCGGCTCACCGGGCAGCCCGGCCAGCCGCAGCGAACCCACCTGCCGCACCACCTCGGACCCGAGCAGCCGGGCCAGTTCGGCGCTCTCGGCCAGCGTCCGGTGATACAGCGCCAGCGCGGCGTCCAGCCCCCAGCCGGCCTCGGCCCGGTGGACGCTGATGGCGGGGCCGCCGAGCAGGAAGCCGCCGTTGCGGCCGGCCGCCCCCGCCGCCACCCGGCCGGCGTCCAGGCCGACCACCGACAGCCCGCGCCGCAGCACCTCGCCGACCGCGGCCAGCCCGCTGCCGCCCAGCCCCACCACGCAGACGTCGGCCCGCAGGTCGCCGTCCAGCGACGGCAGGCCCGCCCAGCCGGCCACCTCGGGATCGGCGTCCCAGCCGACCTCGCCTGCCGTCGAGTCCCAGCCGCCGCGGACGGCGGTCACAGCACCTTGGACAGGAACGTCTTGGTGCGCTCGTGCTGCGGGTTGCTCAGCACCTCGCGCGGCTTGCCGGACTCCACCACCACGCCACCGTCCATGAAGACCAGCGAGTCGGCCACCTCGCGGGCGAAGCCCATCTCGTGGGTGACCACGATCATGGTCATGCCGCCGCGGGCAAGTTCCTTCATCACGTCGAGCACCTCGCCGACCAGCTCCGGGTCCAGTGCCGAGGTCGGCTCGTCGAAGAGCATCAGCTTGGGGTCCATCGCCAGCGCGCGGGCGATCGCGACCCGCTGCTGCTGGCCGCCGGACAGCTGCGCCGGGTACGCCTTGGCCTTCTCCGACAGGCCCACCTGGGCCAGCAGCTCGCGGGCCCGGTCGACGGCCGCCGCCTTCTTCTGCTTCTTGACCCGGATCGGCGCCTCGGTGATGTTCTCCAGCGCGGTCAGGTGCGGGAACAGGTTGAACTTCTGGAACACCATCCCGATGTCGCGGCGCTGCCGGGCGGCGTCCTTGGCCGGCATCTCGTGCAGCTTGCCGCCGCGCTCGTGGTAGCCGATCAGCTCGCCGTCCACCCAGAGCCGCCCGGCGGTGACCTGCTCCAGGTGGTTGATACAGCGCAGGAAGGTCGACTTGCCCGAGCCGGACGGCCCGACCAGGCACATCACCTCGCCACGATCCACGGTCAGCGAGATGCCCTTGAGCACCCGCAGCGCACCGAAGTTCTTGCACACCAGCTCGCTGCGCACCATCGGCTCGCTCATCAGATGAGGCCTCTCTGGTTACCGGTGGCCTGGGCGTCGGCCAGCGCCTGCAGCTGCCGGCCCGACATCTTGCGCGACGCCCCACGGGCGAAGTAGCGCTCCAGGTAGAACTGCCCGGTCATCAGCACCGAGGTGAAGAACAGGTACCAGGCCGAGGCCACCAGCAGCATCGGGATCGGGTTGAAGGTCTCCACCGACAGGTCCCGGGTGCGGCTGTAGAGCTCGGTGGTCAGCGGTACCGCGGTGACCAGCGAGGTGGTCTTGAGCATCGAGATCAGCTCGTTGCCGGTCGGCGGGATGATCACCCGCATCGCCTGCGGTAGCACGATCCGGCGCATCGTCTGCCCCCAGGACATGCCCAGCGCCCGCGCCGCCTCGTCCTGCCCCTCGTCCACGCTGGTCAGCCCGGCCCGGACGATCTCGGCCATGTAGGCCGACTCGTTGAGGGCCAGGCCGATCACGGCGAGCCAGTAGACGGTGAGCAGGTTCTGGGTGGAGATGTGGGCGAACTGGTGCACGAACGGGATGCCCAGGTCGATCTGCTTGTAGATCACCACGACCAGGCCCCAGAACACCAGCTGGACGTAGATCGGGGTGCCGCGGAAGAACCACAGCCAGCCGAAGCTGACCCATTTCAGGACCGGGTTGGGCGAGAGCCGCATCACTGCCAGCACCACCCCAAGGATGATGCCGCCGAACATCGCCAGCACCGTCAGCGACAGGGTCACCCCGGCCGCCTTCGAGACCCGCTTGTCGAACAGGTAGTGCCCGAAGGCCGACCAGTCGTAGGCCGGGTTGGTGGCTGCCCCATAGATGAACAGGAACAGCAGGACGACGACCAGCACGGCCGCGATCCAGCGACCGGGACGGCGCAGCGGCACCGCCTGGATCAGCTCAGGGGCGGCCGCCTCCACCCCGGGACCGGCTCCGGGCTCGGGAGGAGTCCCGGCCTCGGAGCCGGCTCCAGGGTGTGAGACGGCCATGGCTCAGCTCTGCGCGCCGTTGACGGTGGCCTGGCTGATGGCGCCCGCCTCGACACCCCACTTGGCCAGCACCTGCTTGTACGTCCCGTCGTCGATCATCGACTGCAGCGCCTTCTGCATCGCCTCCTTGAGGGTGCCGGCGTCCTTACTGATCGGGTAGCCGTACGGGGCGGCGCCGTAGATGTCACCGGCCAGCTGCAGCTTGCCGTTGGACTGCTTGACGGCGTACTGGGTGATCGGCGAGTCGGCGTCGAAGGCATCGGCCTGACCGAGGATCACCGCCTGGTTGACTGCGTCCTGGCTGTCGATCTTGATGATGGTGATCGGCTTCTTGCCGGCCGCAACGCACGCCTTGCTCTTGGCCGGCAGGTCGTCGGTCTCCTCGGTGGTGGTCGCCTGCACCGCCACCTTCAGCCCGCAGGCGTTGTCGGGGTCCACCGTCTTGCCGGCCGGTGCCGCCCACTGGATGCCGGCGTTGTAGTAGTTGACGAAGTCGACCTGCGCCTCGCGGGTCTTGTTGTCGGTGAAGGACGACATCCCGAGGTCGAACTTGCCGCCCTTGATCGAGGGAATGATGTTGTCGAAGCCGGACTCCTGGTAGTTCACCGTGAGGCCCAGCTTGGCCGCGACCGCGTTCAGCAGGTCGACGTCCCAGCCGACGATCTTGCCCGACCCGTCCTTGAACTCGTTCGGGGCGTAGGGCAGGTTGACGCCGACGTTGAGCTTGCCCGCGGACTTGATCTTGGCGGGCAGCAGGTCGATGGCGGCCTGGTCCTTGCCGACGGCGCCGACCGTCGCCGTGCCGGTCGGCGTGCTGGACTTGGGCTTGTTGCTGGCGCAGCCGGCCAGGACCAGCGAGCCGGTGGCGGCGAGTCCGGCCAGAACGACGATAGAACGGCGCATTCTCACTTCTCTCTTCGATGAGCGGATCCGGGCATGGTTGTGCGCGACTCTAGGCCCCTGGCCGCGACCGCAGGCAGGAACCCTCAGCTAGCAACTCAACCGTGACCGGCTCGTGCTCAGAACCCGACCCGGGCGGCCTTGCCGAGCACCACCACGCCGCCCTCGGAGACGTGGTAGTGCTCCCGGTCGTGGTCGAGGTCGACCCCGATGTGGGCGCCGGGCGCGACCACCACGTTCTTGTCCAGGATCGCGCGGCGGATCACCGCGCCCTCGCCGATCACCGCGTTGTCCATGATCACCGAGCCCTCGACGTAGGCGCCGTTGCGGATCTTGACGTTGGGTGAGATCACGCTGCTGCGCACCGTGCAGCCGGAGATGATCGCGCCGGCGCCGACGATGGACTCCTGGGCCAGCCCGCCGTCGACGAACTTCGCCGGCGGCAGCTGCTCGTGGAAGGTGTAGATCGGCCACTGGGAGTTGTAGAGGTTGAACACCGGGTGGACGCTGACCAGGTCCATGTTGGCGTCGTAGTAGGCGTCCATCGTCCCGACGTCGCGCCAGTAACCCCGGTCCCGGTCCTCCGAGCCCGGCACGTCGTTGTCGTCGAAGTCGTAGACCGAGGCCCGGCCGCGCTCCACCATCCACGGCATGATCGAGCCACCCATGTCGTGCACCGAGGTCGGGTCGGCGGCGTCGGCCCGCAGTGCCTCCACCAGCGCCTCGGTGGTGAAGATGTAGTTGCCCATCGAGGCGTAGCTGACGTTCGGGTCGTCCGGCAGGCCGGGCGGGTCGGCCGGCTTTTCTAGAAACTGCAGTACCTTGCCGTCGGCGTCGGCGTCGATCACGCCGAACTGGTCGGCGCTCTCCCGCGGCACCCGGATCCCGGCCACGGTGACGCCGCAGCCGGAGTCGATGTGCCGCTCCAGCATCTGCTTGGGGTCCATCCGGTAGACGTGGTCGGCACCGAAGACCGCGATGTGGGTCGGGTTGTCGTCGGTGATCAGGTTCATCGACTGCAGGATCGCGTCGGCGCTGCCGGTGTACCAGCGCGGCCCGAGCCGCTGCTGGGCCGGCACCGGGGTGACGTAGTTGCCCAGCAACTGCGACATCCGCCAGGTCGTGGTGACGTGCCGGTCGAGCGAGTGCGACTTGTACTGGGTCAGCACGCAGATCCGCAGAAAGCCGGCGTTGACCATGTTCGACAACACGAAGTCGATCAGCCGGTAGTTGCCACCGAAGGGCACCGCGGGCTTGGCCCGGTCCGCGGTGAGTGGCCACAGCCGCTTGCCCTCGCCGCCGGCCAGCACGATGCCGAGTACCCGGACGCCCGCTGCCATGTGATCACCCTATCGGGATTGCCGACGCTGTCATACCCGGCGAGCAGGCGATAGCGTCGCGGCATGCGTGCCGCCCTGCTCAGTCGCGAGTACCCGCCCGAGGTCTACGGCGGGGCCGGAGTCCACATCGAGTTCCTGGCCCGCGAGCTGCGCCGGCTGATCGAGGTCGAGGTGCACTGCTTCGGCGCCGACCGGGGCGCTGCGGACGTACACGCCTACCGGCCGCCGGCCGAGCTGGCCGGCGCCAACCCGGCCCTGGCCACCCTGGGGGTGGACCTGGAGATGGTGGCGGGACTGGCTGCCGGCGGAGCCGAGCTGGTGCACTCCCACACCTGGTACGCCAACCTGGCCGGCTACCTCGCCTCGCTGCTGTACGGCATTCCGCACGTGGTGACCGCACACTCGCTGGAGCCGCTGCGGCCGTGGAAGGCCGAGCAGCTCGGCGGCGGCTACCAGATCTCGTCCTGGGCCGAGCGCACCGCCTACGAGGCGGCCGCGGCGGTGGTGGCGGTCAGCACCGGGATGCGCGCCGACATCCTCGCCGCCTACCCGGCGCTGGATCCGTCCCGGGTGCACATGATCCCGAACGGCATCGACACCGAGCTGTACGCACCGGTGACCGGGCGCGACGTGCTCGCCAAGTACGGCCTGGACGGCGACCGGCCGATCGCGCTGTTCGTCGGCCGGATCACCCGGCAGAAGGGGGTGGGCCACCTGGTCGCGGCGGCTGCCGGCTTCGACCCTGCCGTACAGCTGGCGCTGTGTGCCGGCGCTCCGGACACCCCGGAGCTGGCCGAGGAGATCAGCACCGCCGTGCGACGGTTGCAGGCCGGCCGGCAGGGCGTGGTGTGGATCCAGGAGATGCTGCCCCGGCCCGAGCTGCTGCAACTGCTCAGCGCCGCCGACGTGTTCGTGTGCCCGTCGATCTACGAGCCGCAGGGCATCGTCAACCTGGAGGCGATGGCCTGCGAGACCGCGGTGGTCGCCTCCCGGGTCGGAGGCATCCCGGATGTGGTGGTCGAGGGCGAGACCGGCCTGCTGGTCGACTACGACCCCGACGAACCGGCGCGGTTCGAGGCCGGTTTCGCCGCCGCGGTCAACTCCTTGATCGGTGACCAGGCCCGGACCCGGGCGATGGGCCTGGCAGGTCGCGAACGCGCCGTCACCTGCTACGGCTGGGACGCGATCGCCGCCCGGACGGTGCAGCTGTACCGATCGCTGCTCTGAGCCGGCCTACGAAACGCCGGGTGGATCTGATGGCCGGCCTACGAAACGCCAGCTGGATCTGATGGCCGGCCTACGAAACGCCGGCGGTCGTCTCGAGGTAGCGGGCCAGCAGCCGGGTGCCGAACCCCGTGGCGCCCCGGCACAGCAGCGGCCCGTCCTCGGCCGCCCGGGCCGGCCCGGCGATGTCCAGGTGCGCCCACGGCAGGTCGCCGACGAACGGCTGCAGGAACAGCGCCGCGGTGATCGCCCCGGGAATGCCGGGGTCGTTGCGGGCATCGGCGACCGGCGACTTCAACTGCTTGGCGTAGCGGTGCTCCAGCGGCATCCGCCAGATCGGCTCGCCGGTCTCGGCGGCCGCCGTCGCCAGCTGGCCGGCCAGCTCGTCGTCGTTGGCGAAGAAGCCGGCCTGCTCGGCGCCGAGGGCGATCCGCATGGCGCCGGTCAGGGTGGCGATGTCGATCAGCACGTCCGGCTTGAGCCGGCTGACGGCGTAGCTGAGCGCGTCGGCGAGCACCAGCCGGCCCTCGGCGTCGGTGTTGCCCACCTCGGTGGTGCGCCCGCCGTAGTGGGTGATCACGTCCGAGGGGCGCATCGAGGTGCCCGAGACCGCGTTCTCGGCGGCCGGCACCAGCGCGGTCACGGTGACCGGCAGCTTCTGCATCGCCGCGTACTGGATGGCGCCCAGCACCGCGGCGCCGCCGCACATGTCGGTGTGCATGTTGCGCATGCCGTCCGCGGGCTTGAGGTTCAGGCCGCCGGAGTCGAAGGTGATGCCCTTGCCGACCAGCACCACGTGCGGCAGCCGGGACGCACCGCTCTTGCGGCGCGGCCGGTAGCTGGCCTCGATCAGCCGGGGCCCGGCCGCCGAGCCACCGCCGACAGCCAGCATGCCGCCGAAGCCCTGGGCGGCCAGCCAGTCCGGGTCGTGCACGGTCACCTTGCAGCCGGCCGGGGTGAGCTGCTGCTCGGCCAGCTCGCCGAGGTGGGCCGGCGTCAGGACGTTAGCCGGGGTGTTGCCCAGGTCCCGGGCCCAGCCGGCGGCGTCGGCGGCCTCGTCGCCGGCGGTCAGGCCGGACCGGTCCAGGTTGCCGACCAGGTCGATCTGGTGCAGCGGCTCGGAGGCGTCGGAGGCCATGCTGAACTGGTAGCCGCCGAGCACCAGGCCCTCGGCCAGCGCCCGGCTCTGCTGCGGGTCGGGAGCGTCGATGGCCACGCACACGCTGCGCGACTCGGGCAGCCGCTCGATCCGCCGGCCCAGCGCGACCGCGGCCAGCCGCAGGTCGTCCGGGCCGCCGTCGCCGAGGCCGGCGATCAGCACGGTGGCCGGCACCGCGCCGGGCAGCGTGACGGTGTGCAGCGCGCCCGCCTCGGAGTCGGGCTGCTCGGCCGAGACGTACTGCGCGCACGCCTCGGCGGCGGCCACCGGCAGCACCGTGGTCGACACCTGGTGCAGCTGCAGCTCGGCACCGATCAGGCCGATGGCCACCACATCGGCGGCAGCGCGGTGTTCGGGAATCTGCAGCAGGATCACGAGGACCTCTCCGGGTGGATCGGGATGTGCCGGGGGTTGTCGGGTGGCGGCTACCGGAACGGATGCGGCACGAACGGCCGCGGCGCGCATGACACGGCCCCAGCCACGCTCCGTGCGCGGCGGCGCGGAACCCGGCTGGGGCCGGTCGGTGCTTCGCTAACCGACGGCCGCTGACAGCGCCTGGGAGAGCGCGCTGGCCTCATCGGCAGAGAGCTCGACGACGAGACGGCCACCGCCTTCTAGCGGAACGCGCATCACCAAGCCCCGTCCTTCCTTGGTGACTTCCAGCGGACCATCACCCGTCCGCGGCTTCATCGCCGCCATCCGTGCCTCCTATGCGCTAAGAACTGCACCATCACCTCAGCCGATCGGCAGTGCTGGCTCACATTGTCTCGCATCGTCAGCAGAGCGGCCAAAGCGGGCCGGGGGCCGGCTGCGCAGAGGCCCCGATGTCCTAGGCTGCCCGCTATGGCTGAGGTGTTGCTGGTCGACCGCACCGAGGGTGTGGCGACGCTGACGATGAACCGTCCCGAGTCGATGAACTCGCTGTCGACCGAGCTGAAGGACGCACTGGTCCAGGCGCTGGCAGAGGTCGGGGCGGACGAGTCGGTGCGTGCCGTGGTGCTGACCGGCAACGGCCGGGGCTTCTGCGTCGGGCAGGACCTGAGCGAGCACATCCAGTTGCTGCAGGCCGGTGATCCGGCGCCGCTGAGCACGGTGGTCGAGCACTACAACCCGATCGCGCTGTCGCTGGCCCAGATGCCCAAGCCCGTGATCGCGGCAGTGAACGGGACGGCGGCCGGTGCCGGCGCATCGTTCAGCTTCGCCTGCGACTTCCGGATCGTGGCCGAGGAGGCGAAGTTCCTGCTGGCCTTCGCCAACGTCGGGCTGAGCCTGGACAGCGGCGCCTCCTGGACGCTGCCCCGGCTGATCGGTGCCGGCCGGGCGATCGAGCTGTCGCTGCTGGCCCGCCCGATCACCGCGCAGCAGGCCCAGCAGTACGGACTGGTGACCCAACTGGTGCCGGCCGACCAGGTGCTGCCCACCGCCCAGCAGTTGGCCGCCCAGCTCGCCGCCGGGCCGACGCTGGCCTACGCCAGCATCAAGAGCGCCATCCACTACGCCGCCGACGCCACCTTCGAGCAGGCACTGGCCAACGAGGCGGTGCTGCAGGCCGCCGCCGGCGCGACCGAGGACCACCGGGCATCGGTGGCGGCCTTCGTCGCCAAGCAGAAGCCGGTCTTCACCGGTCGCTGAGCCGGTACCGAGTCCGAACCATGCCGGTCGTCGACCCCGGTTGGCAGATCCGCCCGTTCACCGCAGCGGACCAACCCGGCGTCGACGCCCTGCTCGACCCCGACCCCGACCGGTTGTGGGCAGCTCAGGGACACCGCCTGCACGGCGAGGCGCGCGACGGCGACCGGTGGCGGCGCACCCTGGTCGCCGAACGGGCCGGACAGGTCGTCGGCGCGGTCACCGTCGCCAGCAACCGGGTCCACCCGGGCCGCTACAACCTGGCCGTCGAGGTGGCCGCCGGCAGCCGTCGCCGTGGCATGGCCCGCGCCCTGGTCGAGCGGGCCCGGCTCCAGGCGCCGCTGCCGCTTCCGCTGGCCGGCAAGGTTCGTCCGGCCGATCCCGCCGGGCAGGCCCTGCTGCGCGCAGTCGGTGGCCGCGCCTACCAGCGCTGTCCGGGGCTGTGTCCGGACCCGACCGCTACCGAGGTGCGCGCCTGGGCCGCCGACCTCTCCCGATCCGGTGATCTGGCGGTCCACCCGCTGTCCGAGCTGCCCGCCGGCGAGCGGGCCGAGCTGTGGGTCCGGCAGTACCTGTGGGTGCACCAGGACTGGTCGCCGGCAGCCGAGGGGCCACTGCGCGAACTCACCCGCGACCTGGTGACCGAGGCCGATCAGGAATCGAGCACCATCACCGTCCGGGACGCTCAGGTGGTCGCGGTCTGCTGGGTCTTCGGCGCGCCGGACCACACCGCCGAGATCGTCTGCGAAACGGCCGAGCGTGCCACACCCGGCGGCGTCGCCGCCGTGGCGGCCGGTCTGGCCCGCAGCCTGTCGCTACTAGCCGGACGCGGGGTGCGCAGTGCCGAGATCGACGGCCATGTCAGCGATCCGCACCTGGCCGCGGTGCTCGACACCTTTCCGCCGGTGCCACGCGCGCCGCTCGACCTGGTCGAGATCGACCCGGCTCACGACGAGGTCGCCCGCCAGCAGTAGGCCACGTGGTCGTCCACCATGCCGGTCGCCTGCATCATCGCGCTAAATCCTGGAGGAGCTTGTTCAGCGGTCTCGGCGCGGTCCGCGACGTCGTCCTGTCGGTCTTGTGGGCCAGTACGGAGGCGGGTCTGACTTCGGATCGGTCGCCTCGTGCCGCCGCTCGTTTCGAAGCTCGGCAATCAGTACCAGGCGCTGGCCGTCGGCCTGCTCCAACTCACCCACCACGTGGCGGATGGCGGCCAACACTGCCGCCATCGCGAGGGCCAGGCCGGTGCGGCCGCCGTCTTCGCCTGAGCCGGTGCGCTGCCGGTACCGGACGTGGTGCAGGCCCGAGTCCCGGATTGCCCTGCATTCCTCGATATTTTCGAGCTGCTTGCTGTCATTGGTCAGGATGGCATCGAAGCCACGACCAGCAGCGTCGACGAGCAGGTGCAGATCCTTCTTCCCCTTCCACCGCAGGTCTTCCAAGTGCACGATGTCATGGCCCGGTAGGACTCTATGGAGTCCGGCCAGCAGAGGTTTGGGAACGCCTTCGTCCAGCAGCAACCTCATCAGGGCCTACGCTGCCAAGCCCGGACGCTCGAACGTATCGACATAGCGGGCGAATTCCGCAGCCCCGCGGGCAGCGTCAGCCGTGACCGACGGGTAGAGATCGGTGATCGCCTCGACATCGGGACTGTCGTCGTAGAGGCTGGCGACCAGGTCGTAGGTAATCCGCGTTCCCTCGATCACCGGGAAGCCGCCCCTGATACCGGGATCGATCGAGACACCCGGCACGGGCCGGCGTAGATCGACCACGCGCCTGCCCTGCAGGTTCACGAACGGCGCCAGGATGTCGCTCAGGTGGGCGAGCGCCGCGCGGTCCGACGTGTCGATCGGGTCGATGGCCTTCTCCGCCGACAGCCGCCAGGCGATACGACGGCCTTGGGCCACGAGGCTGTACATGTGAAGGTGCTCGTCAGAGACCACCTTCTGAAGACCAGCCACCGCGTCGCGGATCTGGTGCAGCGGCACACCGTAGGTACGGAGGTAGCTGAAGGTCCGCAGCGCGACGACGTCGCGGTAGGAGTAGCTGACCCGGCTACCGGGCTTGTGGTGGGCGGGTGCGAGAAGCGGCTCGGGCGTCCGTGCCGATCGCCAGTAGGCCAACTGGCTGGTCGACGCGCCACTGAGCGCAGCCGCGACTACCGGCGGGTACGCCATAGCTGCCTCCTCGTCAGGACGACTCGGGATTGACCTGGTTGCGGCCGGCCATCGAGTGGGTGTCGAGTATGTCACTGTCTCCAGGACGCGCCGGTTACTTATCCACAGGGGTTGCTCGCCAGCAGTAGGCCACGTGGTCGTCCACCATGCCGGTGGCCTGCATCATCGCGTAGGCGGTGGTGGGCCCCACGAAGGCAAAGCCGCGCCGCTTGAGTTCCTTGGCCATCGCCTTGGACTCCGGTGTCATCGCCGGGATGTCGGTCATCAGCGCCGGCCGCTGGTGCTCGGCCGGGGCGAAGGACCACAGCAGCTCGGTGAGCCCCTCCGGCACGTTGTCGAGAATGGCGCGGGCGTTGGTGACGGCCGCGTCGACCTTGGCCCGGTTGCGGACGATGCCGGCGTCAGCCAGCAGCCGCTGCCGGTCGGCCTCGCCGAAGCCGGCCACCGTGGCGATGTCGAAACCGGCGAAGGCGGCCCGGAAGTTCTCCCGCTTGCGCAGGATGGTCAGCCAGGACAGCCCGGACTGGAAGGCCTCCAGGCTCAGCCGCTCGAACAGCGCGTTGTCCCCGCGCAGCGGCACGCCCCACTCGGTGTCGTGGTAGGCGACGTAGTCCGGCGTGCTGTCGCCCCAATCGCACCGGCGGCGGTTGGCCGGGGCGTCCGCGTCATCGCACCGGCGGCGGTTTGCCGGGGCGTCCGTGTCATCGCACCGGTGGCGGTTTGCCGGGGCGCCAAGGTCATCCGCGGCCAATCAGAACTCCTTGCCGGGCTCGGCGTCGGCCTGCTCGTCCGCCGGCAGCCGGTTCGCCCGTTCTCCCGCCCGGGACCGCAGCCGGGCGATCTCCTCGTCGCGCACCACGATCTCGGCCGCCAGCCGGTCGATCAGGTCGTCGGTCTCGGCGAACCGGTAGCCGCGCACGCTCACCGGAATGCGCACCCGGTCCAGGTCGGCCGGCACCATCCGGCGATCCGGCGGCAGCTCGAAGGGCCGGTTGTCCCGCTGCGGGGTCAGCGACAGCCCACCCGGCAGCATCGCGACGACGCCGTAGAACACCAGCGCGGCGACCACCAGGGCCAGCAGCAGGTAGCCGAGCAGCAACATGGTCCAAATCCTGACACGGCCGGCTGACAACCGTCACCCGCCCGGCCGGGATGGCCTCACACCAGCGCGAACGCCGCCTCCAGGTCGCTGACCCGGTGCAGTCCCTGCCAGGCCGCCGGCCGGACGAAGCCGCGCTCGACCAGGGACTGCAGGAACTGCCACAGCGGGTCGTAGAAGCCGTCCGGGTCGAGCACGATGACCGGCTTGGGATGCATGCCGAGCGAGCCGGCGGTCCACACCTCGAAGAACTCCTCCAGCGTCCCGATGCCACCCGGCAGCACCAGGAAGGCGTCGGCGTGGGCATCCATCAACGCCTTGCGCTCGCGCATGGTCTCGACCACCAGCAGCTCGTCGGCGTCGGTGTCGGCCACCTCGAAGCCCACCAGGTGCCGCGGGATCACCCCGATGGTGCGGGCACCGTGCGCGCGAGCGGCGGCCGCTACCTCGCCCATCATCGAGACCCGGCCGCCGCCAGAGACCAGACGGTGGCCGTCCTTGCCGATCCGGGCGCCCACGTCGGCCGCCAGCCGCAGGTACGAGGGGTCGATGCCGGTCGCCGACGCGCAGAACACGCAGATCGAGGCCATCGGCTAAGCCAGCACGGAGTCAGCGCCTGCGGTCACTGCGCATCGGCGACACCGGCCGACCGGGCGGCGGCGTGCGCGGCCCGCTCGTTCATCTCCTGCGCCGAGCGGTGCGCGTCGGCCTCGATGATGATCGACACCGCTTCGTCGACATCGGAGGTGACCCGGATCAGTTCCAGGTCAGCAGCGCTGATCTTGGCCTCCGGCAGCACCGTGCCCCGAATCCAGTCGAACAGCCCGGACCAGTACTGCTCGCCGAACAGGATCACCGGGAACCGGGTCACCTTGCGGGTCTGCACCAGGGTGAGGGCCTCGAAGAACTCGTCCAGGGTGCCGAAGCCACCGGGCAGGATCACGAACGCCTGCGCGTACTTGACGAACATCGTCTTGCGGGCGAAGAAGTACCGGAAGGTCAGGCCGAGGTCGACCCAGTCGTTGAGCCGCTGCTCGAACGGCAGCTCGATGCCGAGCCCGACGGAGGTGCCGCCGGCCTCGCTGGCGCCCCGGTTGGCGGCCTCCATGGTGCCCGGCCCGCCGCCGGTGATCACCGCGTAACCGGCCGCGGCCAGCGCCGCACCCAGCTGCTGGGCCTGCTGGTAGTCCGGGTGGTCGGCAGGGGTGCGCGCCGAGCCGAACACCGACACCGCCGGACCGAGCTCGGCGAGCAGACCGAAACCCTCCACGAACTCCGACTGGATGCGCAACACCCGCCACGGGTCGGTGTGCAGCCAGTCGGTCGGACCGGCCGAGTCGAGCAGCCGCTGGTCGGTGGTCGTCCCGTCCGGCTCGATCTGGCGGCGCCGCAACACCACCGGCCCGCGGTGCCGCTCGGCGGGCAACTTGCCGTCCGGACGTCCGTCGGTCATCGCGTTCCCCCATCGGTCGGGCCCGGACTGGCCTGCAGGAAATCGGCCAGCAACCGCTCGCAACGGTCCAGCTGGGCCAGCTCCACCGACTCGTCAGCGCGGTGGGCGAGGTTGGGGTCGCCGGGGCTGAAGTTCAGCGCCGGGATGCCCAGCGCGCTGAACCGGGCCACGTCGGTCCAGCCGAGCTTGGCCGCCACCTCGCCGCCCAGCGCGGCCACCGCCCGGCGGGCCAGCGGCCGGTCCAGTCCCGGCCGGGCCGCCGGGGACGAATCCAGCACGGTCAGGGCGAAGCCGTCGAAGACCGCCCGCAGGTGCGCCTCGGCCTCGGCCTCGGACCGGTCCGGCGCGAAGCGGTAGTTCACGGTCACCGAGCAGCTGTCCGGGATCACGTTGCCGGCCACCCCGCCCTCGATGGCCACCGCGTTGACGCCCTCACGGTAGGTCAGCCCCTCGACCTCGACCTCCCGGGCGCGGTAGTCGGCCAGCCGCTGCAGGATCGGCGCGGCGGCGTGGATGGCGTTGCTGCCCAGCCAGGATCGGGCACTGTGCGCCCGCCGGCCCGCGGTGCGCACGCCGACCCGCATGCTGCCCTGGCAGCCGCCCTCGACGGTGCCGTTGGTGGGTTCCAGCAGGATGGCGAGGTCGGCAGCCAGCAGCTCCGGATGCTCGGCGGCCACCCGGTTCAAGCCGTTGCGGGCCGAGTCCACCTCTTCGCAGTCGTAGAACAGCCAGGTCAGGTCGACCGTCGGCCGCAGCGCCTGGCTGCCGACGAGTTCGACCATCCGCAGCTGTACCGCCACGCCGGACTTCATGTCCGAGGTCCCGCAGCCGTGCAGCCGGCCGTCGGCCACCCGGGACGGCAGATTGCCCGCGATCGGCACGGTGTCCAGGTGCCCGGCCAGCACCACCCGCTCGGGCAGGCCCAGCTCGGTCCGGACGATCACCACGTTGCCCAGCCGCTGCACCGACAGCGACGCGTGCCGCCGGACGGCCGCCTCGACCGCGTCGGCGATCCGGGCCTCGTCGCCGGACACCGACTCGATGTCGACCAGGTCGGCGGTGAGCTGGGCCACCGACCGGGTCAGGTCGAGGGCCTCGGGGTGGGACTGGGCAGCGGCGGTGCTCACGGCAGGCAGGTTAGTCCCCGCTTCGACGGGTCGGGATGGTTAGGGTGTCGGGCGTGACCTCCAGCTCGAACGGCCAGACCAGCACCGGCACCGACCCACAGGCCCCGGCCACCGCCCACGGCTTCGGGCTGGCCAGCATCGCCGGCGACGGCTCGGTGCTCGACGTCTTCTACCCGGCGCCGGCGCTGGGACGCCCCGCCCCGGACGCCGCGGCACCCGCCGAGCTCGCCGCGCTGGCCGGCACTGGCGGTATAGACGAGCTGCGCGGGGTGCGTACCGAGGTGCTGTTCCGGCAGCTGGACCTCGCGGCCGCCCCGGCCGACGCCGCCGACGTCTACCTGCGGCTGCACCTGCTCTCGCACCGGCTGGTTGCCCCGCACGGGCTCAACCTCGAGGGCATCTTCGGACTGTTGACCAACGTGGTGTGGACCAGCCAGGGACCGTGCCCGGTCGCCGGCTTCGACCAGCTGCGCACCCGGCTGCGCTCCCGCGGCCCGGTCACCGTGTTCGGGGTGGACAAGTTCCCCCGGATGGTGGACTACGTGCTGCCGGCCGGGGTGCGGATCGCCGACGCCGACCGGGTTCGCCTGGGCGCCCACCTGGCCGCCGGCACCACCGTGATGCACGAGGGCTTCGTCAACTACAACGCCGGCACCCTGGGCACGTCCATGGTCGAGGGCCGGATCTCGGCCGGTGTGGTGGTCGGCGACGGCTCGGACGTCGGTGGCGGCGCCTCGATCATGGGCACCCTGTCCGGCGGCGGCAAGGAGGTGGTCTCGGTCGGCCGTCGCTGCCTGATCGGGGCCAACGCCGGCATCGGCATCTCGCTGGGCGACGACTGCGTGGTGGCGGCCGGCACCTACGTCACGGCGGGGTCGAAGGTGCTGCTGCCGGATGGAACCGTGTGCAAGGCCCGGGAGTTGTCCGGGCAATCCGGGTTGCAGTTCTGGCAGAACTCGGTGACCGGGGCGCTGGAGGTCCGGCAGCGCAGCGGGGCCGGCATCGCGCTCAACACCGACCTGCACGCCAACTGAGCTAGCCAACCAACAGCGGCCATCGGGATCGGAGTGCGGTGAGGGCGAGTCGCAGGCGGCGCGGTGGCATCGCGCTGCTGGTGGTGGCGATCGTGCTGGGCGCGCTGGCCTTCGGCGCCCGGACGCTCTGGCGCGCTGCCCAGTCGGTGGTGCGCCCGAACGGGTGCGACTTCGGCAGCTACTCCCTCGACCTCGACCAGGCCCAGGTCGCCTCGGTGATCGTCGGGGTGGTGCTGCGGCGCGACCTGCCCGAGCGTGCCGCCGTGCTGACCATCGGTGCCGCGTTGCAGGAGTCCAAGCTGCGCAACATCCCGGCCGGCCAGGGTGACCGGGACTCGGTGGGCATCCTGCAGCAGCGCCCCTCGCAGGGCTGGGGCACCGCCGAGCAGATCTCCGACGTCCGCTACGCCACCGGCAAGTTCCTGGACGCGGTGGTCCGGGTGCCGAACTGGCAGGACGACTCGCTGGCCACCGTGGTGCAGACCGTGCAGTTCTCCGCGGACGGCTCGGCCTACGCCCGGCACGAGGAGCAGGCGCAGGCGATCTCCGACGCGCTGTTCGGCGACGCTCCTGCCGCGGTGTCGTGCCGGCTGGACAAGCCCGATCGTTCGGCCACCCCGGCGGCGACGGCAGCCGCGCTGAAGGCCGACCTGCCGGTTGTGAAGCCGGTGACCTCGGCCAAGACCGTCACCGTCACCGGCGCGGGTTGGGCCACCGCGTCCTGGTTCGTCTGCAACGCCGACCGGCTGGGCATCGCCACCGTGCGGCACGACGGCAAGCGCTGGAGCTACGCCAAGGGCTGGCAGGACGACGCGACCGCGACCAGTTCGGCGGTGGTGGCGACCCTGGCTCACTGAGCCCGGCGCCGGGTCGCGTCCAATGCGAGGCGCCGCGGGACGGCGAACCGCTTCGCGACGCCCGGAGACCGGCGCTAGTGGTCGGCGGCCTGTGGCGGCAGGCCCATCACGAAGGCCGGATCCGCCTCGGTCTTGCCGACCTTGGAGGCGCCGCCCGGCGAACCGAGGTCGTCGAAGAAGTCGACGTTGGCCTGGGTGTACTCGCGCCACTTCTCCGGCACGTCGTCCTCGTAGAAGATCGCCTCGACCGGGCACACCGGCTCGCACGCACCGCAGTCCACGCACTCGTCCGGGTGGATGTAGAGCATCCGGGCGCCCTCGTAGATGCAGTCGACCGGGCACTCCTCGATGCATGCCTTGTCCAGCACGTCGACGCAGGGTTCGGCGATCACGTAGGTCACTTGAGGGTCCTCCCGGTACGGGCTCGGTGCTGGTCGTCGTCGGTGCCAGTGAGGGTGCACTGTCACACCGGTGCATAGTATGCCGTTCATGCTGTCTGCAAGGCTTGTGGGGCGGCGAGTGGTGCTGCGGTACCGGCGGTCGGACGGGGTCCTTCCGCCGTTGTCGGACGTGGTCGGCGAGCTGGCCTCGCTGACCGAGACCACCGCTATCGTGACGGGTTCGCACGGCCCGGTCACCGTCGATCGTGCCGCGATCGTCGCCGCCCGCGCCGTCGCCCCGCACCGGCGCGAGATCCTGGAGCTGCAGCGCATCGCCCGGCTCGGCTGGCGCTCCGCCGAGGTCGTCGAACTGGACGGCTGGCGGCTGCACGCCGACCGGGGCTGGACCGGGCGCGCCAACTCGGTGCTGCCGCTGGGCAGCCCGCACCTGCCGCTGCCGGCCCTGCTGGCCGAGGCCGGCCGGTTCTACGCCGAGCGCGGGCTGCCGCTGCAGGTGATGCTGCCGCTGCCGGCCCGCGGCGTGCTGGACGCCGAGCTGGCCCGGCGCTGCTGGACGCTGCAGCGGCCCACTGTGGTGCTCACCCGGCCGATCGCCGGGCCGGCCGGTGCGGACCCGGACAGTGCGCCGGACGGCCCGCGGGTGACGCTGGAGGAGGCACCGTCGGCGGACTGGCTGGCCGGCTACCACTACCGCGGCGGCCGGCTGCCCGAGCACGCGGTACGGCTGCTCACCCGGCACCAGGCGGTGCGGTTCGCCTCGGTGCCCGCCGCGGGCTCGGTGGCCGGCATCGGCCGGGGCACCGTGGACGAGGGTTGGCTGGGCGTCACCGCCGTCGAGGTGGCACCCGGGCAGCGCCGCTCCGGAGTCGGCCGGGCACTGATGGCCGCCCTGCTGGCCTGGGGGCGGCAGTCCGGCGCTGAGCGGTGCTACTTGCAGGTCGATGCCGACAACGCCGAGGCGCTGGCGTTCTACCAGCGGCTGGGGTTCATCGAGCACCACCGCTACCACTACCGGCTCGCTCCCGACGCGAGCTGACCCGGCGCAGACCGGTCCGGCGGCGGTTGGCCCTCGCCACGGTGACCGCGCCGGCCAGCGTGCCCAGCCCGAGCAGCGAGTAGGAGATGTAGGCGGCGTCGCCGGCGGGCAGCAGCACGTCGCCCTCGGGCCGGGCCCCGGCCAGCACCAGGGTGGCCACCAGCCAGCCGGCGTACGGCGGCACCGCCGAGGCCCGGGTGTCGGTCAGGCCCCGGGACAGCGTCGGCAGCGCCACGTTGGACAGCACCGCCAGCGCCGGAGCCAGCGGCACCAGGGTCTGGCCGATCCGGCTGGGCACCAGCAGCACCTCGATCGCCGCCGTCATCGCACCGGCCACCGCGAACAGCAGGTAGCCCAGCGCCAGCAGGGCCGGGCCCGGACGCGAGCCGGCCCGGCTGCCGGCCGGTTCAGCCGCCGGCGGTTCGGCGGCCCGGGCGGGCCGGCTCATCCGGACTCCTCGTCGATCCCGGCGAGCAGGTCGATGCCGGCGAACAGGTCGGTCTCGCGGCCGGGGCCATCCCGCTCGCCGGCCGGGACGCCCTGCACCAGCCGGAAGTACTCGGTGGCCTCCACCCGCTGACCCAGGTTGTTCGACAGCGCGAAGAACGGCCGATGCACGCTGAGCTGGGTGCGGTGGGCGGCCAGCGCCCGCAGCTTGGCCTCGACCTGCTCCGGCGCGGCGGTGATCGCGGTGCTGACCAGCTCGTCGGCGCAGCCGAAGCCCAGCTCGGCGGCCGACTCCACCACGGTGAACGGATGGCGGTCGGTGGCCTCCCGCACCGCCTGCAGGCCGTCGGCCAGCACCGAGGAGGGCATCGCCGTCCAGTACAGCTTGGCGACCTGCCAGCGGTTGCCGCCGGTGACGACGCCCGGGTCGGCGGCGGCCGCGGCGGCCGCGGTGGCCACCCGGTGCGCGAGGATGTGGTCCGGATGGCCGTAGCCGCCGTTGTCGTCGTAGGTGACGAGCACCTGCGGGCGGACCTCGCGGATCACCTCGACCAGCGCCGTCACCGCGGCATCGAACAGCTCCGGGTCGGTGGTGGCCCGCCAGAACGCCCGCGGCTTGGCATTGGCCGGGTCGCCCATCATGCCGCTGTCCCGGAACCGGCCGGCGCCACCCAGGAACCGGTGGTCGCGAACGCCGAGTTCGGCCATCGCGGCAGCCAACTCGCCGATCCGCCAGCCGCCCAGCTGATCGGCCTGCCCGGCGGCCAGCAGCGCCAGCTCCGGGACCAGGATCTCGCCCTCCTCACCGAGGGTGCAGGTGACCAGGGTGACCTGCACGCCGGCGGCGGCGTAGTGCGCCATAGTGGCGCCGGTGGTGATCGTCTCGTCGTCGGGGTGGGCATGCACCAGCAGCAGCCGCCGGGCTGGCAACCGGCCGGCACCGGACGCGGAACTCACCCCAGCAACCTAGCGCCTGCTGGACCGGCAGCCAGGCGGCGGGCCTACAGCGCGTCTGAGCCGGTGCCGGCGACGGAGGCGGAGTCGGCGTTGGCCGTCATTCCGGTGTCCTCACCGGAGGCGATGTCCGAGCGCACCTCCGGGAAGTGGCAGGCCACGTACTGCCCCGGCGCCTTGGCCTCCAGCAGCGGAAGCTCCGAGCGGCAGCGTTCCCGGTCGGATTCCGACAGCACCGCGCGGTACTTCGGGCAGCGGGTGTGGAAGACGCAGCCGGACGGCGGGTTGATCGGGCTCGGCAGGTCACCGATCAGCAGGATCCGCTCGCGACGGCCCTCCTTGTGCGGATCCGGCACCGGCACCGCCGACATCAGCGAGTGCGTGTACGGGTGCATCGGAGTGGAGTACAGGGTGTCGCGGGGTGCCAGTTCCATGACCTTGCCCAGGTACATCACCGCGACCCGGTCGGCGATGTGGCGCACCACCGACAGGTCGTGTGCCACGAAGATGTAGGCCAGCCCGTACTCGTTCTGCAGGTCCTCCAGCAGGTTGACCACCTGGGCCTGGATCGAGACGTCCAGGGCCGACACCGGCTCGTCGCAGACGATCAGCTTCGGCCGCAGCGCGATGGCGCGGGCGATGCCGATGCGCTGGCGCTGGCCGCCGGAGAACTCGTGCGGGTAGCGGTTGTAGTGCTCGGGGTTCAGCCCGACCCGCTCCATCAGGCCCTGGACCTCGGCCTTGATGCCCTTGTCGGTCTTGGTCCGCTGAATCCGGAACGGCGCGCCGACGATGGTGCCGATGGTGTGCCGGGGGTTCAACGACGAGTACGGGTCCTGGAAGATCATCTGGATGTCGGTGCGCATCTCGCGCATCTGCCGCCGGCTGTACTTGGCGAGGTCGTGGCCGTCGAAGTAGATCTCGCCGGCGGTCGGATCGAGCAGCTTGGCGACGACCCGGCCGGTGGTGGACTTGCCGCAGCCGGACTCCCCCACCAGGCCGAGCGTCTCACCGGCCCGGACGGCGAAGGAGACGCCGTCCACGGCCTTGACCGCGCCGATCTGGCGCTGGATGAAGATGCCCTGCTTGATCGGGAAGTGCTTGGTCAGGTTGCTGACCCGCAGCAGGGCGTCGGTGTCGTCTGCCGGGCTGCTCGGGGTCTCAGCCGCATCCGAGCGAGTAGCGGTGCTCATGGGTGTTGGTCTCCTCGTCGGCTTTACAGCGTGGGCTGGATGTCGCCGGTCCACAGCCGACGCCGCTCGTCCGGGTCGATATGGCAGCGCACCGCGTGGCCGGCTGAGCCGCCCGAGGTGGGCAGCAGCTCCGGGCGCTCGGTGAAACAGCGCTCGCCGGGCACGTGGTCGGTGAACTTGCAGCGGGGGTTGAACACGCATCCCTTGGGGACCCGGATCAGCGAGGGGGGCTGGCCGGGGATCGGCTGCAGGCGCTCCTGCCGGGTCCGATCCATCCGCGGCATCGAGGTCAGCAGGCCCCAGGCGTAGGGCATCTCCGGTTCGTAGAACAGGTCATTCACCGAGCCCGCCTCCACGCACTGGCCGCCGTACATGACCACCACGTGGTCGCAGGTCTCGGCGACCACCCCGAGGTCGTGCGTGATCAGGATGATCGCGGAGTTGAACTCCTTCTGCAGGTTCTTCATCAGGTCCAGGATCTGGGCCTGCACGGTGACATCCAGGGCGGTGGTGGGTTCGTCGGCGATCAGCAGCTTCGGGTCGCACACCAGCGCCATCGCGATCATGGCCCGCTGCCGCATGCCGCCGGAGAACTGGTGCGGGTAGTCGGAGTACCGCTTGTCCGGGTTCGGAATGCCGACCCGGTCCAGCATCTCGATGGCGCGCTTCTTCGCGACCGCCTTGGACACCTTGTTGTGCACCAGGTAGGCCTCGGAGATCTGGGCGCCGACCCGGTAGAACGGGTGCATCGACGACAGCGGGTCCTGAAAGATCATCGCCATCTTGTCGCCGCGCAGCGAGCGCATCTTGTCCTCGGAGGCGCCGACCAGCTCCTGCCCGTCGAGCCAGATCTCGCCGGTGATCCGCGCCTGGCTGCCCTTGTGCAGGCCGAGGATGGCCTGCGAGGTGACCGACTTGCCGGACCCGGACTCGCCGACGATGCCGAGGATCTCGCCGCGTCGCACGTCGAAGGACAGGCCGTCCACACCCTTGACCAGGCCGTCGGCAGTCGGGAAGTGCACTCGCAGGTCCCGTACCGAGAGGAAGGCGTCGCCGGTGTCCGGCTTGTCGAGTCGTACCTGCGGTTGGGCAGTCACTGACATGTTCTCCGGTCTCTAGCTGTAGCTCACGCGCGGATCAACGAAGGCATAGCCGATGTCTACCAGGATATTGGCGACCACGACGGCGAACGTGGCCACCAGGGTGACCCCCAGAATGACCGGCAGGTCCTGGCTGTTGATGGCACGGATGCTGATCAGGCCGAGGCCCGGCAGGTTGAACACCGATTCGGTGATGACGGCGTTACCGATCAGCTGGCCGAGGTCCAGGCCGAAGATGGTCACGATCGGGGTGAGCGCGGCGCGCAGGCCGTGCTTGATCACCACGGTGCGCCGCGGCAGGCCCTTGGCCCGGGCGGTGCGGACGTAGTCCTCACTCATCGTCTCGAGCATGTTGGCGCGGGTGAGCCGGGCGTAGAGCGCGGCGAAGATGAAGGCCAGGGCGAACCACGGCAGGATCATCGACTTCAACCACTGCGCCGGGTCGGAGGTGATCGAGGCGTAGCCGGTGTTGGGCAGCCACTGCAGCTTGTACTTGAAGATCAGCAGCAGGATCGGACCGGTGAAGAAGATCGGCAGCGAGACGGCGGCCAGCGCCATGGTCATCGCGGCCCGGTCGAAGAACGAACCGCGCTTGAGGGCCGAGATCGAGCCGATGGTCAGGCCACCGACCAGCCACAACAGCGCGGCACCGAAGGCGATGCTCAGCTCGACCGGCAGCGCCTCCCGGATCATGTGGGTCACCGGCAGCTGCTGGCGGAACGAGTAGCCCAGGCACGGCTTGGCGCAGTGCACGACCGCGCCGGTGTCGTCGCCCAGGTCACGGCCGAAGATGATGCCGTGCGCCCAGTTGAAGTACTGCTTCCAGATGGGCAGGTCGAAGCCGAACCGATGCTCGATCAGCTTCTGGCCGGCCTCGGTGGGAGGGATCTTGCCGACATAGAAGAGGGCCGGTGAGACATGTGCGATCTTCGGTCCCACCTGGAAGATGAAGAACGTGACGAAGCTCGTCACCAGAAGTACCAACAAGCCGCCGATCGAGCGGCGGATGACATATCTGATCATCGCGTTGCGCGTCGGTGGCCGACCCGGAGTACACCGGGCCGGCCACCGACACTGCCACCTCTCTAGTCAGTCGTTCCTAACTCAGGCGAGTCAGGGACTACTTGCCGTCGCTGACACCGATGTTGACGGTGTCGTAGTACGAACCGAGTGCGAAGTTGTTCCGCACGTTGGTCAGGCGCGGGTTGCGGTAGTACAGCGTCTTGTCGTAGACGAACGGCAAGTCAACCGCAAGCTCCATGACGCGAGCGTCAAGTTCCTTGAAGATGTCGTCGTGCCGGCCGGTCGACTTCGAGGCCTCGGCCAGGTAGCCGTCGATCTTGGAGTCCTTGATCACGGTGTAGTTGCCACCGCCCGGAGGCGCGTAGCTGGCCACGATGGAGGTCCAGAAACCGCCACCGGTCGGGTAGTCAGCACCCCAGCCGGCCTGGGCCATACCGATGCCCACGCTCTTGACCGTCTCGGGCTTGCCGATGTAGCCACCGTAGTAACCGGACTGGGCGTGCACGGCGGCCGACAGCTTGATGCCGACCCGGGCGAGTGCGGACTGGGCCGCGGTGAAGACGGCCGGGCCCTTGCCCGCGTTCACGTAGGCCATCTTGGTGGCGAAGCCGTTCGGCTGGCCACACTGCTGCAGCTCGTCCTTGGCCTTGGCCAGGTCACCGGTGTTGTCCGGACCGCTGGGGTACGGGTCAGCCTTCGGGTCGTGGCCAGGCACGGTCGGCTGTGCCATGGTGTGGGCGATGTCGCCACCGTAGGTGCCACCGCGGGCGCGCTGCAGGTC
>Ga0070700_100000032_pt1 | contig 114995 bp, 109 predicted proteins | sample KBSK5101metaG_FD_65456 | JGI IMG/M metagenome (GOLD analysis project Ga0070700, IMG submission 65456) | Corn, switchgrass and miscanthus rhizosphere microbial communities from Kellogg Biological Station, Michigan, USA - KBS K5-10-1 metaG | ecosystem: Host-associated > Plants > Roots >...
CACCGGCCTGTACGCCGCCGCCGACCTGGTGGTGGTGCCCTCGCTGTACGAGCCGTTCGGCCTGGTGGCACTGGAGGCACAGCTGGCCGGCGCCCCGGTGGCGGTCTCGGACACCGGCGGGCTGGCCGAACTGGTGCAACCGGGGGTCACCGGGCTGCGGTTCGCTCCGCAGAGCCCAGCGGCCATCGCGGCGGTGGTGCGGGAGGTGGTGGCCGATCCGGCCGCCGCGCGCCGGCGGGCGGAGGCGGCCCGGCGGCGGGCGGCCGAGCAGTTCGGCTGGGCGGCGGTGGCCGCCCGCACCGCGCAGGTCTACGCCGAGGTGTTGCCGGTCAGTCCTGCTGGTCGGTGAGGCCGAGCTTGGCGGCCATGTCGGCAATCGCCGCCCGGGTGTCGGCTGCCGCCGCATGGTCGGCGCGGCGGTTGCGGATCACCCGGGCCGGCACCCCGGCGGCGACCGAGTAGGGCGGCAGGTCGCGGGTGACCACCGCGTTGGCGGCCACCACGCAGCCGTCGCCGATCACCGTGCCGCGCACCACCGACACCTTGTTGGCCAGCCACACGTCGGCACCGATCCGCACCGGCGACTTGGCGATCCCCTGGTCCTTGATCGGACGGTCCAGCTCGGTGAAGACGTGGTCGAAGTCGGTGACGTAGACCATGTCGGCGACGATGCAGGCCGCGCCGATGCTGATGTCGAGATAGGCGTTGACCACGTTGTTGCGCCCGAACACCACCTTGTCACCGACCCGCAGGGTGCCCTCGTGGCAGCGCAGCGAGGTGCCGTCGCCCAGGTGCACCCAGCGGCCCAGCACCAGCCGGCCGAAGCCGGGCCGGGCGAACAGCTCGACGTTCCTGCCCAGAAAGACGAAACCCGTCGTGACGACGTGCGGATTGGCCAGTTTGAACCGCAGGAAACGCCAATACCGCACCAGGTACCAGGGGGTGTAGGCACGGTTGCGCAGCACCCAGCGCAGGCTGGGCAGGCTCAGATACCGGGGCCGGTCAGCACCCCGATCGCGACACCGCCAGCCACCGAGCATGGCTCAGCCGGCGTCCGGCAGGCCCAGCAGTTCCAGCACCTCGGCGGGCTTGGCACACAGCCGCGCCGCGCCGGCCGCGCTCAGCTCCGCAGCCGAGCCGTAGCCCCACAGCGCGCCGGCGCAGTCCAGGCCGTGCGCGGCGGCACCCAGCACGTCGTGGCTGCGGTCACCGACCATCAGCACCCGCTCCGGGTCCGGCGAGCCGAGCCGGCGCAGCACCTCGCCCACCACCAGCGCCTTGGAGTCCAGAGCACCGTCCAGGGTGTCGCCGCCGACGGTGACGAAGAAGCCGGCGAGCCCCAGGTGCTCGACGATCCGGGCGGCGTGCGGCTCGGGCTTGCTGGTGGCCACCGCCAGCCGGTAGTCGCGATCGGAGAGTTCCTGCAGCACCTCGAGCACTCCGTCGTAGCGGGTGGTGTCGAACATCGCGCCGTCGTTGACGTAGTGCCGGCGGTAGGCACTGACCACCGCCTCGACCCGCTGCTCGCCGACCAGCGGTGGCAGCGAGTGCCAGAACGGCGGCCCGAGCAGCGATCGGGCGGTGTCCGGGTCCACCCAGCCCACGCCTGCCTCGGCGAAGCTCGCTCGCAGCGCGCTGAGAATCCCGGGGGCGGAATCGCTCAGCGTCCCGTCAAGATCGAACAGGACGGTGTCGATCATGCCGGCTTGGTCCCGGTGATCTCGACGTTGTAGAAGAGCTTGGCCGGCACCACCCGGGCCAGCACCGCCGAGTCCAACCGGTGCAGCCGCTGCCAGGTGGTGAAGGCGAACATCGCCCAGCCGAAGCCGAGCTTCTCGCGCGGCACGGCGGCCTCGAAAGTGCGCACCGGCCAGCCGAACCAGGCCGCGGTCAGCTCGTCGGTGCGGGTCTGCACCGCGCTCGCGCCGGCCCGCTCGGCGATCCTGCGCAGCTCCGCCGGGTCGAAGGTGTGCAGGTCGACCACCGACTCCAGCGCCGCCGCCCGCGACGAGGCGTCCAGTTCGGCCTTGGGACGGGCCCAGGCCGACAGCCGCTCCAGCCGAGTGGCCCGGGTGGTGGCCCACCAGGTCAGCCGGGACAGCCGGCGGGCGACGAAGTCGCCGTACCGGGTCGGCTCGCCGGCGAAGACGAACCGGCCGCCGGGCTTGAGCACCCGCAGCACCTCGGCGAACGCCTGCTCGACGTCGGGGATGTGGTGCAGCACGGCGTGCCCGACCACCAGGTCGAAGCTCGAGTCGGGGTAGGGAATCGACTCGGCGTCGGCGACCCGGCCGTCCACCTCGAAGCCGAGGTTCTCGGCGTTGCGCCGGGCCACCTCGACCATGCCGGGGCTCAGGTCGGTGACCGCGCCGGACTCGATCACCCCGGCCAGCTTGAGGTTCAGCAGGAAGAACCCGGTGCCGCAGCCCAGCTCCAGGGCTCGGCCGTACGGCCAGCCGTCGGTGCCGGCGACGTGGCTGAACCGGTCCCGGGCGTAGTCGATGCAGCGCTGGTCGAAGCTGATCGACCACTTCTCGTCGTAGGTTCCCGCCTCCCAGTCGTGGTAGAGCACGTTGGCGAGCTTCGGGTCATGCCAGGCGGCCTCGACCTGCTCGGCGGAAGCTGGAGCGGTGGCGGTGCGCGGTTCGGCGGTCATGCTGGGGCAGATCCTCAGTTTCCGACGAACTCGGCCTTGCCGGGTCCGGACTCGATGAACGACGCCATGCCGCGCTGCTTGTCCTCGGTGGCGAACACGGCAGCGAACAGCTGCGACTCCAGCCGCAGCCCGCTGGCCAGGTCGGTCTCCAGGCCGACGTCGATGGCGGTCTTGGCCGCCCGCAGCGCCAGCGCCGGGCCGCGGGCAAACTTCGCCGCCATCGCCTGCGCGGTCGACAGCACCTCGTCGGCGGGCACCACGACGTCCACCAGGCCGAGCTGCAGCGCCTCCTCGGCGTCGACGAACCGGCCGGTGAAGATCAGGTCCTTGGCCTTGGCCGGGCCGATCAACCGGGCCAGCCGCTGGGTGCCGCCCATCCCGGGGATGACGCCCAGCAGGATCTCGGGCTGTCCCCACTTGGCGTTGTCGGCGCTGACCCGGAAGTCCGCGGTCAGCGCCAGCTCGCAGCCGCCGCCGAGGGCGTAGCCGGTCACCGCGGCGATCACCGGCTTCGGCAGCCGGGCGATGGCGTCCAGCGAGGACGACACCGCGTCGCCCCGCCGCTGCATGTCCTGGGCGGACATGGTGTGCATCTCCTTGACGTCGGCGCCGGCCACGAACACCTTCTCACCGCCCCACAGGATGACCGCCCGGATGTCGTCGCGCCGTTCGCACTCGGCAGCGGCCGCGCGCAACTCCTCCTGCACCGCCATGTTCAGTGCGTTCACCGGCGGCCGGTGGATCCGGATGGTGGCCACCCCGTCGGCAACCTCGAGCGCTAGGAACTCAGTCATGGCCGCGAGCCTACCCAGGGGCGCCGACCCGTCGCGTGCGATGCGGTCTCAGCGGGCACGCGCGAAGTAACGGCCGCCCTCGTGCTCGACGGTCAGCTCCAGGCCGAAGGCCCGGGACAGGTGCTCGGAGGTCAGCACCTCGCCGATCAGCCCCTGGGCGACCACCCGGCCCTCACCGAGCAACAGCGCGTGGCTGATGCCCAGCGGGATCTCCTCGACGTGGTGGGTGACCAGCACCATGGTGGGCGCCTCCGGGTCGGCGGCCAGCCGGGCCAGCCGGCGCAGCAGGTCCTCCCGGCCGCCGAGGTCCATGCCGGCGGCCGGCTCGTCCAGCAGCAGCAGCTCCGGGTCGGTCATCATCGCCCGGGCGATCTGCACCCGCTTGCGCTCGCCCTCGCTGAGCGTGCCGTAGGTGCGCTCGGCGAGTTCGGCGACGCCGAACCGGGCCAGCAGGGTCCGGGCCCGCCGGACGTCGAGGCGCCCGTAGGCCTCCCGCCAGCGTCCGATCACCGCGTAGCCGGCCGAGACCACCACGTCGATCACCAGCTCGCCGGCCGGGATGCGCTGGGCCAGCGACGCCGAGGACAGCCCGATCCGGGGCCGCAGCTCGAAGACGTCCACCCCGCCGAGCCGCTCGCCGAACACCGTGACCTCACCGCTGGTCGGGTGCAGGGTGGTGGCGGCCAGCTGCAGCAGGGTGGTCTTGCCGGCACCGTTGGGGCCGAGCACCGCCCAGCGCTCGTCCTCCTCGACCGTCCAGTCCACCGAGTCGAGCAGCAGCTTCTCACCGCGCCGCACCGTCACCCGGCGCAGCTGCAGGACGGCGTCCGGGTCTGAGCCGCCAGAGGGGCCAAAGGGCTCGAAGTCGGGTACCACCACGCCCCTATCCAACCGCATGTTTGCAACGGGTGAGACAACGGCCTCCGGCCGGCAGCGTAACCTCGCCTGCGCTATGGAACCCGCATCCGACCTCAGCTCCGGCCTGGCACACCGGCTGGGCAGCACCCCCGACGATCTGGTGGCGTGGCCGGGCGATCCGTTCCCGCTGGGCGCCAGCTGGGACGGTGAGGGCACCAACTTCAGCATCTGGTCGCCGACCGCCAGCAAGGCCGAGGTGTGCCTGTTCGGCCCGGGCGGCGCCGAGACCCGGGTCCGGCTGGTGGAGAAGAGCTTCCACATCTGGCACGGCTACCTGCCCGGGGTCAATCCGGGGCAGCGCTACGGCTTCCGGCTGGACGGCCCGTACGCCCCGGCGGCCGGCCAGCTACACAACCCGGCCAAGCTGCTGATCGACCCGTACGCGCGGGCCATCGAGGGCGACTTCGTCGACAACGCCGCCTGCTACCCGGACAACGCGCAGGACTCGGCGCCGTTCGTGCCGCGTTCGGTGGTGGTGTCGGACGCCTTTCCGTGGGGCAACGACCCGCGACCGAACACGGCCTGGGAAGACACCATCATCTACGAGCTGCACGTGCGGGGCTTCACCGCGCGGCACCCGGACATCCCCGCCGACCTGCGCGGCAGCTACGCCGGGCTCGCCCACCCGGCGGCGATCTCCTACCTCAAGCAACTGGGCATCACCGCCGTGGAGCTGCTGCCGATCCACCACTTCGTGCACGAGCCGGCACTGCAGCGGCGCGGCCTGAAGAACTACTGGGGTTACAACTCGATCGGCTTCTTCGCCCCGCACGCCGCCTACGCCACCCACACCGGCCGGCTCGGCGGCAACCAGGTACGCGAGTTCAAGGCGATGGTGCGGGCGATGCACGCCGCCGGCATCGAGGTGATCCTGGACGTCGTCTACAACCACACCGGCGAGCTGAACCCGTCCGGCCCGGTGCTGTCCTTCCGCGGCATCGACAACACCGGCTACTACCGGGTGGATCCCGCCAACCCGGCCCGCTACCTGGATTACACCGGCTGCGGCAACACCTTCGACGTCCGGACGCCGGCGGTGCTGCAGCTGGTGATGGACTCGCTGCGCTACTGGGTCACCGAGATGCACGTGGACGGATTCCGGTTCGACCTGGCCTCGGCGCTGGCCCGGTCGCTGCACGACGTGGACAAGCTGTCCTCGTTCTTCGACACCATCCACCAGGACCCGATCATCAGCCAGGTCAAGTTGATCGCCGAGCCGTGGGACATCGGCGACGGCGGCTACCAGGTGGGCGAGTTCCCGCCGCTGTGGACGGAGTGGAACGGCAAGTACCGCGACACCGTCCGGGACTTCTGGGCGCACGGCTCCGGCGGGGTGCGGGACCTGGCGTTCCGGCTGACCGGCTCGTCGGACCTCTATGCCGACGACGGCCGGCTGCCGTTCGCCTCGATCAACTTCGTCACCGCGCACGACGGTTTTCCGATGCGCGACCTGGCCACCTACGAGCGCAAGCACAACGAGGCCAACGGCGAGTCGAACGCCGACGGCACCGACGACAACCGCTCGATCAACTTCGGGGTCGAGGGCGAGACGGCCGACCCGGAGGTGAACGCGCAGCGGTTGAAGCAGGTCCGCAACCTGCTCACCACGCTGTTGCTGTCCACCGGGGCGCCGATGCTGGTGGCCGGCGACGAGCGCTACCGCACCCAGGGCGGCAACAACAACGCCTACGTGCAGGACAACGAGGTGTCCTGGCTGGACTGGACCGACACGCCGGCCGGCGACGACCTGCTGGAACTGACCCGGCGGCTGATCGCGCTGCGCCGGGCCTCACCGGTGCTGCGCCAGCGGGCGTTCTTCGAGGGGCGCCCGATCAATGCCGACGGTTGCAAGGACCTGGCCTGGTTCTCCCCGGCCGGCCGCGAGCTGACCCAGCGCGACTGGTTCGACCCGGGACTGCGCACCATCGGGATGTACCTCGACGGGCGCGGGTTGCGGCACCGCGGCCGGCGCGGGCAGGTCATCTCCGACGAGTCCTACCTGCTGCTGCTGCACTCCGGCGAGCAGCCGATGCCGTTCGCACTGCCCGGCCTGCCGTGGGCCGACCGCTACTCGGTGGTGATCGACACCACCCGTCCGGCCGGCCGGCCGGACGCCGAACCGCTGGCCGGCGGCGCCGAGATCAGCCTGGCCGCCCGGTCGGTGCTGCTGCTGCGCGCCGACCGCGACTGACGCCTCGCCGCAATCCCTGGGCGGACTGCACCGAGGATCGGCCCCGGCTTCCGATTCCCTGCCCGGCAGGGCCAGAATCTTCCTCACTCGACAGACGAGAGGGGTATCGACGTGGCTATCCAGATCAATCCCTACCTGAATTTCCGGGACAACGCCCGGGAGGCGATGGAGTTCTACCGCTCGGTGTTCGGCGGCGAGCTGAACATCATGACCTTCGGCGACCTGGGGGGCACCGAGGACCTGGGCGAGCGCGACAAGACCGCGCACTCGCACCTGCTCACCGACCGCGGCCAGACGCTGATGGCCTCCGACACACCCAACGACCTGGACTACCAGCCGGGCGCCAACGTCGCCCTGTCGTTGGGCGGCGAGGAGGAGGACGAGCTGCGCGGCTACTGGGACAAGCTCGCCGACGGCGGCAACATCGTCCGACCGTTGGAGAAGGCGCCGTGGGGCGACATCTTCGGCCAGTGCGTCGACAAGTACGGGATCATGTGGCTGGTGAACATCAGTTCCGGTCAGCAGCCGTCCTGAGACAGGGCCGACCGGCGCGGGACGTAAACCCGGTTGCCGGTGGCCGGCTGGCTGGCCCACCATGTCGGCATGACCTTCGACGCTGACCGGCTACGGACTACGACGGGTGCCCGTTCGGCGGCCACCCGCCAGCAGCCCGTGCTCGACGAAGGGTCGATCCCGGCCCAGCCGTGACCGCCGCGCTGCTGGCCGGCCTGCTGGCGGGCTACTCCGTCGCGGTGCCGATGGGGCCGGTGGGCAGCTACCTGGTCACGCTGACGGCCCGCACCTCGATACGGGTGGGCGCGGCGGCCGCGCTGGGCATCGCCGCCGTGGACGGTGGGTATGCGCTCGGTGCCGTGCTGGGCGGAGCTGCCGCCGCAGCCGCGATCCGGCCGGCGCTCGGCGTGCTGCACTGGGTGTCGGTCGTGGTGCTGGCTGCCGTCGCGGTGCGGGCGGTCTGGTCAGGCGTGGCAGTCCCCCGGCCGGTCGCCGGCCCGTCCGGTGCGGCAGCCCCGGCCAGCCCGCTGCGGGCCTTCGCGATGCTGGCCGGCCTGACCGCGGTCAACCCGACCACGCTGGTCTACTTCGTGGCGCTGGTGGTGGGGCTGCGGGCCGATGTCGCGCCCGGCCCGCTCGGCCAGTCGCTGTTCGTGGCCGCCGCCTTCGCCGCCTCGGCCAGCTGGCAACTCGGGCTGGCCTGCGGCGGGGCGCTGCTCGGCCGGATGCTCAGCGGCACCGCGGCCCGGCGGGTGACCGCACTGGCGTCCGGGGTGCTGATCGGGGTGCTCGCGGTGCGGCTGGCCCTCGGGTAGCGCCATGATCTGCACAGGCGTGATCGGCTCGGAGGGGAGCACCGCATGGACATTCAGGAGATCAACCGCACGGTGATCGAGCAGTTCCGGGCCGGTGGGCCGATCGAGGGCATGCACCGCGAGCGGCTGGTGCTGCTGACCACCACCGGCGCCCGCACCGGTCAGCAGCGCACCACGCCGCTGATGTTCCACGCCGACGGCGACCGGCTGCTGGTGATCGCCTCCAACATCGGTGCGCCGAAGCACCCGGACTGGTACGTCAACCTGGCCGCGGACCCGCGGGTCGGCGTCGAGATGGACAGCGAGTTCGGCGTCGAGCGCTACGACGCGCTGGCGAGCACCGCCGAAGGCGCCGAGCGGGACCGGCTGTGGAGCATGCTCAAGCAGGAGTACCCGTTCTTCGCCGAGCACGAGCAGCAGACCGACCGCGAGATCCCGGTGGTGATCCTGGCCCGCGCCTGAGTCCGGTCTCAGTCGAGATAGCGGCTGGCCACCGCGGCCGGCTGCTCGACCACCCGCCCGGCGGCCAGGTCGCGGGCCAGCCGGATGTACTGGGCGTGCGTCCAGGCCAGCGGGGTGGCTGAGAACGTCGGCGTGCCGGGGACGAACCCGGGCTGGCCGGCCGGCGGCTCGTTGTCCCACACCTGTTCGGGCAGCAGGTAACCGGAGTTCGCGCTGCGGGCCATGGTGGCCAGCCGGGCCTGGGCCGCCAACGGGTTACCGGCGGCCAGCTCGTACTCGCCCCGCTCGCCGCCCAGCAGCGGCCAGCCGCGGCCCCGGGTGACGAAGCTGTCCGCCGGCGCGCCCAGGATCCACGGGCCGCCGGTTGCGGTCTCGCCGTAGCCGTCGAAGGAAGCTCGGTGCCAGAACCGGCCGCGGGCGGTGTCGTAGGACAGCTGCCGGTCCACCACCCGGACGCTGTTGACCACGTCGGGGTCGTCGGCGGGCAGCACGCCGAGCCGGACCAGCTCCAGGAAGCTCGGGTCCACCACGCTGCGCTGGTCGGCAGCGCTCGGCCCGCTGTCCCCGATCGAGTACGTGGTACCGAGATCCGGCTTGCCGTCCTTGGTCAAACGCAGGAAGTAAGGCTTTGCCGAGTACGGCCCCGTAGAAGTGACCGTCCAGGCCTTCAGATGCGCCCGCCAGGGCGTCGGCGGTGTGCAGGTAGCGGGTGGCCGAGGCGGTGTCGCCGTTGGCCCGGGCGATCACCGCCGCGCACACCAGGCCGGCGATCTCGCTGGCGATGGTGGCCGGCGAGTAGCCGCTCTGGTTCTCCCAGCGGTCCTGCGGCGACCAGGGCGCGGCGTTGCCGTCCTGGGTGAAGCCGATCAGGAAGTCCGCGGCCCGCTGGACGTGCGTCCAGGTGGCGGCGTCGAAGCGGCGCAGCTGGTAGGCCAGCACGATCGGCAACGCCACCTCGTCCAGCTGCAGTCCGGTCCAGAACGGCGCGCCGGCGACGGTGGAGTTCTGCGGGAAGGAGCCGTCCGGTTTCTGCTGGGTGCCGAACAGGAAGTCCAGCGCCCGGTTCGCCCCGGCCCAATCGCCGTCGGCGATCAGCGCGGTGGCGATCTGGTACAGGTCGCGCGACCACACCAGGTGGTAGGGGCCAGAGGGGTTCTCCGCACCCCACGCCCACGGCATGCTCGGCGAGGCCACGTAGGCGCCGCGGTGCAGCTTGTCCTCGCTGGCGGCCAGCACCAGCTCCGAGACCCGGTACTCCCGCCGCTGCTGCTCGGTGCCGAGGCTGGCCGGCACCGGCCCGAGCGTGTCGAGGTAGGCGTGCCAGCCTGCGGCGTAGGCCCGGGCCGTCCGGTCGAAGCCGGCCGCCTGGCTGGCCCGGGCCGCCCGCAGCGCCGCGTCGGCCGAGGTCGCGAACCCCACCACCAGGCTCAGCTGCTGGTGGTGCGGCAGCCCGGTCAACGCCGTCCGGCCGGTCTGCACCAGGTTGCCCGGGCCGGCGGAGCTGTAGCGGCGGTCCATCCGGCCGTCGGCGGCCAGGTCCGCCCAGCTGTCACTGGTACCGCGGTAACCGGTGGACGTCGCGGTGAAGGCCGGATGGCCCAGCAGGGCGCTGGCAGCGTGCGCGTCGGAGGCCACCAGCGCGGTGCCGGCAGTGCGGCCGGAGTCGTCGGACGGGGTGTTGGACAGCGCCGGCTCGTACACCACGTAGAGCCGGTAGGGCCGGTGGTCCAGCGAGGTGAACCGGACGTCGACCATGACCGTCGAGCGCTGCGGGTCGGTGACGTAGCTGCTGACCAGTCGCCAGCCGCCGTGCCGGTCGGTGTCGGTCTGGCGGTAGCCGAGGCTGCGGCCGTCGGTCAGCACGGTGCTGGACGTAGCGGCGTCGGCCACCCGGACCGCGGTGCCGGCCCGGTCCACCACCACGAAGCTGAGGCTGCGGGCGGCGGGGGTGCCGAGGTCGGGGTAGTACAGCTCGCCGGTGCCGCCGCCGGGCTGCAGGGTGTACCAGACCGTGCTGCGCAGGCTGTGCGCGGTTCCGAAGCCGGCCTTGTCCGACGGCAGGTACGGCGCCGCCGTGCCGGGCCGGCCCGGCGCCGGGCCGCGACCGGGTGCCGACCCGGCCGCCCGGGCAGGCCCCGGGGTCAGCAGGGCGAGGGCGGGCAGCACCGCGAGCGCGGCGACGCGAAGCCGGCGAGTGGTCCCACGGCGACCGGTCATCAGAGTCCTCCGCACGATCGGGAAAGGGATTTCGACGCTACGACTGGTGGCGTTGGGATCGCATGAGGCCGCGCGCCGGCACACGCGACCGCTGCGACTGGCAAGTCCCGGAACCGCTACGCTCCGCGCGACTGAGGGGAGTCACCATGGCCAAGAAGGATCCACCCCATGACGACAAGCTGGCATGGGCCCACCTCCCGCTGGAGAAGCCGAACCTGGCCGGTTGGCAGGTCAGCTTCGACGGCTCCCGGCCGGTCTCCGTGCAGGGCCGATGCCCTGCCTGCCACAGTGACAGCGCCTGGGGGCCGCCGCTGCCGGAGGCCGAGCTGAAGACACGGGGCGTGACTGTGCGGGACCGGCGCGCGGTCAACCTGCACGACCGGGGCTCGATCGGTGCTGCCTGCTACTGCGGCTCTGAACACGGCAAGCCCGGCGCGTCCGGCTGCGGGCGGATCTGGTCAGTACCCGTCCCGGCGGGAGCCGAGGATGCCTGACGCGCGGGACATCTTCGCCCAGGAAGAACTGCAGAAATACCGTGCGGGGGAGCTGCCGCGGATCAAGGCGCGCGCGGACAAATGGATAGCGGGATTCGCCGCGCTGACCGGTGTCCTCACAACGGCTGCCCTGATCAAGGGTCCCGACACCCTGACCAAGGTCTCCGGCGAGGAGGTGTTACTCAACGGCAGCCCGCGGGACTTCGTGGTCATCCTGCTCCTACTCGGCGGGGTCGGGCTGGCGACGGGGATCTACAAGGGCTACCGGGCGGCGAACGACAGTCCTCTCAGTGAAGACGAACTCGATCGGCTCGCCCACGCGCCACCAAGCAAGATCGATGGCCTCGGCGATTCCTGGACCAGGGCGGTCCGGGATGCGGCTACGGCTTCCACGGTTGCGCTTCGGCTGGCGGCCATATCAACGGTGGTCGGCATCGCGCTGCTGGCCGCCGGTCTCATCTACGCCTCCTACAACCCTGCCGACAAGTCCGACACCCTGACCTGCATCCAGTCCGGGGACGCGGTCACCACGCTCGACGGTTCCCTTCCCGAGGTGAAGAGCGGGAGCGTCACGGTCGTCGCCTGCCCGAAGTAGCCGGCACCCCTGGCGACATGGCACAGCCAGGCGCGCCCTCCCTGCCACGGTTCGCCGGCCCTCGCCGGTAGCGTGCTGCCGGTGACCGCCAGCGCATCGACCGCCGCCGCAACCCCGACACCCGAGGCCGGCCGGGCGCCGGTGGTGATCTACACCGACGGTTCCTGCAAGGGCAATCCCGGACCGGGCGGCTGGGGTGCCTGGCTGGCCACCGGCGAGCACTCGAAAGAGCTCTTTGGCGGCGAGCCGCAGACCACCAACCAGCGGATGGAGCTGACCGCCGCCATCCGGGCGCTGGCCGCGCTGACCCGGCCGTGCACCGTGGTGCTCTACACCGACAGCCTGTACGTGCTCAAGGGCATCACCACCTGGATTGCCGGCTGGAAGCGCAACGGCTGGCTGAACTCGGCCAAGCAGCCGGTCAAGAATGCCGAGCTGTGGCGGGCACTGGACGAGGCCGCGGCCCCCCACCAGATCGACTGGCGCTGGGTCAAGGGCCACTCGGGCGACGCCGGCAACGAGCGGGCCGACGCGCTGGCCAACCAGGGCGCGGCACTGGCCAACCAGGGCGGCGCGGCACTGGCCAACGAGGGCGCCGCGACGGTCAGCGGGCCTCGCGCGGCACCGTGATCCGGGGCATGCCGCCCAGCCCCAGGTTGTAGCGGACGTTCTCGGAGTACTCGGCAAGCTTCTTCCACAGCGCGGCGTGCGACGGCCACGGGATCGGGTTGTCGCCGTCCAGCCAGCTGTCGCCGAAGGTGATCCACACGACGGTCCAGTTGGCCGCCAGGTTCCACCGGCCGTTGCTCCAGTCGATCAGCGCCCGGCGGATCTGCACGGCCGCCTGCGGGGCATCGGGAAAGGCGGTGCTGGTGTGCACCGTCCAGACCCGGAAGTCGTGCGACATCAGGTCCAGCTCGAAGTCGGCCAGCACGCGCGGGTTGACCAGCACCGTGGCCATGTTCTCGAAACCCTCACCTCGCACCGGACAATTATTGACCAGCACCCCGCCGACCACCACGCGAGCCGTTGCCGACCGGGGGTAGCTGCCCGGCGATCACGCGAGTTGCTGCTCGCCGACCCGCCGGTCAGCCCGCACCCGCTCGTCGAGCCGGCGCAGCGTCTCGGCCATCGCGTCCACCCAGATCCGGCCGCCGGCCAGCTGGGCCTGCCCGTCCGCCGACACCCGGGAACAGTCGTAGCGGTGCGTCACGACGGTGGCGTCCGTGCCCTCAGGGGTCAGCTCGTAACTCCACCGCTGCCCCCACCGGGCCTCCGGCGTCGCCTCGGCCGGATGCCCCTTGCCCGACTCCGGTTCCCAGGCGATCAGCCGGTCCTGCTGGTACTCGACCACGTGGTTGTTCATCTGGTAATCCCCGCCGACCGGCAGGTAGTACATCCGCACGACGAAGACGTCGCCGACGCCGGTGACCGGCGTTTCGGTGACCGCGCCGCGCAGCATGCCGGACCCGTCGAGTTCGGTGTGCCGGCGCGGGTCGGCCAGGATCGCGAACAGTTCGGCGGCCGGAGCCTCGATGCGGCGGCTCACCGCCACCTGGTTCTCGGGTGCCACTACGTCCTCCTTGCCGGATCAGGCTCAGCTGCCGGGGTTCTGAGTGCCAGGGCCCGGGCGTGCAGGTAGTGCTGTTCGGGAATGCTGGTGGCCAGCCGCGCCGCGGCGGTGTAGGCGCGCCGGGCCTCCTCCGGCGCACCGTCGGTTTCCAGCAGGTGGGCCCGGACGGCGGCCAGCCGGTGGTTGTGGCGCAGCCGCGGATCGGCCAGCAACGGCTCGAGCATCGCCAGGCCGGCCGCCGGGCCGGCCACCATGGCCAGCGCCACCGCATGGTTGAGGGTGACCATCGGGCCCGGGTCGAGCCGGGCCAGCATTCGGTAGAGCGCCTCGATCTGGGCCCAGTCGGTCTGCTCGGCGTCGGCCGCCTCGGCGTGCACCGCTGCGATCGCGGCCTGCAGCTGGTACGGCCCGACCGGCCCGGACGGCAGCGCGGCCTCGACCAGCGCGATGCCCTCGGCGAGCTGCGCCTGGTCCCACCGGCCGCGGTCCTGCTCGGCCAGCGGGACCAGCGCGCCGCCGGCATCGATCCGGGCGGCCCGCCGGGCGTCGGTGAGCAGCATCAGGGCCAGCAGCCCGGTGATCTCGCAGTCGCCGGGCAGCTGCCGGTGCAGCCGGCGGGTCAGCCGGATCGCCTCACTGCTCACCGACACGTCGAGCAGGCCGGTACCGGCAGTGCTGGTGTGCCCCTCGGTGAAGATCAGGTACAGCACCTGGGTGACCGCTGCCACCCGGCCGGGCAGCTCGTGCGCCGGTGGCAGCGGAAAGCGCGCGCCAGCCTGGCGCAACCGGGCTTTGGCGCGGCTGATCCGTTGCGCCATGGTGGGTTCGGGCACCAGGAAGGCGTGCGCGATCTGCCTGGTGGACAGCCCCCCGACCGCCCGCAGCGTGAGCGCCACCTGCGCCGGCCGGGGCAGCGCCGGATGGCAGCACAGCAGCAGCAACGACAGTGAATCATCTGTGTCCACCGCTAGATTCTCGACCGGTGAGCTGACCAGCTCGTCAGCTGGTGTCTGGTGCGCCAGCAGCCGCTCCCGCTCGGTCCGGGCCGAGTCGGTCCGCCACTGGTCGATCAGCCGGCGGGACGCGACGGTGAGCAACCAGCCGGCCGGGTTGTCCGGCACGCCAGCCGCCGGCCACTGCCGCGACGCCGCCAGCAACGCCTCCTGCAGGGCGTCCTCGGCGCTGTCGAAGTCGCCGTAGCGGCGCACCAGCGCGGCCAGCACCCGCGGCGTGCTCTCGCGCCACAGCTGTTCGAGTTCGCGGGTGCCGGCCGGTGTCATGCTGGTTACTGGTCCTCGGCCCCCGACCACATCGCCGGCCGGAGCTCGACGGTGCTGCCCGGCCCGGCGAACTGGGCCGCGATCTGCTCGGCCCGCTCGCGGGTGGCGGTCTCGATCAGGAAGAAGCCGGCCAACTGCTCCTTGGCCTCGGCGTACGGGCCGTCGGTGGCGGTGCTGCCCTGCGGGCTCCAGCTGTGGATGGTGGATGATGCCGGATCGGCCAGCGCCTCGGCGATGATGAACTCCCCCGACGCCGAGATCTCGGCCAGCAGCGCGTCGAAGTCGCGGTCCATCTGCTCGTGCTGCTCGGCCGGAACGTCGCGTCCCTCGGCGGTGAACTGCGAGGTCGGGTGCCCCCACGGGTCGGGGTTCGAGTGGATCAGGATCACGTACTTCACGGGTATCCCCTTCTGTGGGCCCGACGGTCGGGCCGTTACCTGCCTAGGTCGGAACCGATCGGCCGTCCTCGACAGTAGGCCAGCACGAGTTCGGCAGCGCGCCGGTGCAAGGATGGATCGATGGGCAACGCAGCGGTACCGGCCACCGGCATCATCGACTACGGCCGGGCGTCGCTGGCCGACGTGCTGCCGTCCGCGCTGGCCGCGCTCGGCATGCCCGGCGAGCCGAACCCGCTGGCGCTGCAGCCGGCCGAGTGCGTGGTGGTGCTGCTGGTGGACGGGCTGGGCTGGCAGTTGCTGGCCGAACACGCCGCGCACGCCCCGTTCCTGTCCTCGCTGGCCGGCCGGCCGCTGACGGCGGGGTTTCCCACCACCACGGCGGTCAGCATCACCTCGCTGGGCACCGGCGCGCCACCCGGCCGGCACGGCATCGTCGGTTACACCACCCGGGCCGACCGGTCGGGTGAGCCGGTCAACTGGCTGACCTGGAAGGGCGCCCGGACCGGTGTCGACCTGACCGGCGAGCAGCCGCCCGCGGCGGTGCAGCCGCTGACCACCGCCTACGAGCGGGCCGAGCGGGCCGGGGTGCGGGCCACCGTGGTGTCGGCGCCGGCGTTCAAGGCCAGCGGGCTGACCCTGGCGGCGCTGCGCGGCGCGCGGTACCTGCGGGCGTTCACCGCCGCTGACACCGCCACCGTGGTGGCCGAGACCGCCCGGTCCCGGCGCGGGCTGATCTACTGCTACATCGCCGACCTGGACCTGATCGGGCATGTGCACGGCTGTGAGTCGGAGGCCTGGCGGGTGCAGCTGGAACTGATCGATGCCGGCGCCCGACTGCTGGCTTCTCGGTTGCCCGCGCATGCCCGGCTGCTGGTGACCGCCGACCACGGCATGGTGGACGTTCCCGAAGCCGCCAAGGTCGACTACGACGACGAGCCGCTGCTGCGCGAGGGGGTGGAGATGCTGGCCGGCGAGGCCCGGGTGCGCTACCTGCACACCGCACCCGGCGAACTCGAGGCGGTGCGGGGCCGCTGGCAGGACCGGCTCGGCGACCGGATGGCGATCCTGGACCGGGAGTCCGCGATCGCGCGTGGCTGGTTCGGCCCGGACGTCAGCGACGCGGCCCGTGGCCGGATCGGCGACCTGATCGCGGTGTCGGTGTCGGACGCGGCCCTGGTGCGCCGCAAGGCCGAGTCCCGCAACGCCTCGCTGGTCGGCCAGCACGGCGCCCTGACCGACGCCGAGCTGCTCGTCCCGCTGCTGTCGCGCTGAACCGCAACCGGTCAGGTCAGCGGTCGGCCGGAGGAGTCGAGGTAGTCGCGCCAGCTGCGGGTCGGCCGCCAGCCGAGCAGCCGCTCCGCCTTGGCCGCCGAGGTGCCGCTGGCGTCCGGTCGGGCGAAGGCCCGGTAGGAGACCCGGTCGCCGTACTGGGCCCGCAACGCGGCCTCGGTGTCGGCCACCCCGGCCGAGTCCGGCGAACAGACGTAGCAGACCTCGTGTCCGGGCAGTTCCGATTCCACCGCCAGCCGAAGGGCCTTCGCCAGGTCGTAGGCGTCGATGTAGGACCAGCCGTTCGAGGTCGGCTCCGGTTCACCGGCAGCGGCCGCCGCGATCATCGGCCCCAGATTGCGCGCATACGACGACGAATCCTGCACCCAGGTCGGACGAATCGTGATGCAGCGCAGCTCCGAGCGGCGCACCGCGGCGTCGCACAGCTGCTCGCCGAAGTGCTTGGCCAGCGCGTACGGATCCTGCGGGCGCACCGGATGGGCCTCGTCGATCGGGAAGTACGCCGGGTCGAAAGGCCGTTCGGCGAAGGCCATTCCGGGCACCGTCTCGGACGAGACGTTGACCAGCCGGCCGGTCCCCCACCGCACGCACGCCTCGACCACGTTGAACATGGCCAGCAGGTTGTTGCCGAACACCACGTGCGCGATGTCTTGCGACGGCTCGGGAATCGCCGCACAGTGCAGCACGGCATCAACGCCGCGGACCAGGCCGAACACCGCACCGGCGTCGGTCAGGTCGGCCCGCACGTAGGGTGCCGCGCCCGGCTCGGCCCGCTCGTAGGTGGGCACGCCGAGATCGGTGGCCAGCACCTGGTGCCCGGCCTCCTGCAGCTCGGCGACCGCGGCCCGCCCGACCTTGCCCCGGGCACCGGTCACCAGCACCCGCATGGGTATCAGGCTCCGGCGGTGGCGACCAGGCCGGTCTCGGCCAGGTTGGCCAGCAACGGGTGCTTGGGCAGCACCCGCACCGTGTAACCGAACGGGCCGGCCTTCTTCAGCGGGATGTCGCCGGCGAAGATGCCGGTGGAATCACGCTCGTCGGCCAGCTGCAGCGGCAGCGTCTCGAACGAGGTCAGCCGGTTGTCGGCGTCCACCGGTCCGTACACCGCCTGCACCTCGACGTCGCGGGAGTGCAGCCCGGACAGCGCCACCTCCGCCCGCAGCTGCAGGTTGCCACCGAGGCTGGGGTCGCCCTCCACCTGCGATTCCACATGGCGCACCGCGACGTCCTTCCAGGCGCCGGCCACCCAGTTCTTCCAGGCGGCCAGGTCCTTGGCGGCGGCGAAGTCGTCGGCCACCAGCAGGGCCGCGGACTGCGCCGCCGGGGCGTAGAGCCGCTGGATGTAGTCGCGCACCATCCGGCTGGCCTGCACCTTCGGGCCCAGCGACTTCAGGGTGTAGCGCACCATCGACACCCACTGCGCCGGGATCCCCCGGCCGTCCCGGGCGTAGAACCGCTGCGCCACCTGGTGCTCGATCAGGTCGTACAGGCCGGCGGCCTCGACCGCGTCCCGGTGGTCGTCGGTGGTGCCGGCCAGCGAGTCGTTCGCCGACGGGATCTCCCAGCCGTTCTTGCCGTCCTCGCACCACTCGTCCCACCAGCCGTCCTTGATGGACAGGTTCAGCGCGCCGTTCAGGGCGGCTTTCATGCCGGACGTCCCGCAGGCCTCCAGCGGCCGCAGCGGGTTGTTCAGCCAGACGTCGCTGCCCCAGTACAGGTAGCGCGCCATGCCGATGTCGTAGTCGGGCAGGAAGGCGATCCGGCCGCGCACCTCGGGGTCGTCGGCGAACCGGACCAGCTGGGCGATCAGTTCCTTGCCGCCGTCGTCGGCGGGGTGCGACTTGCCGGCCACCACGATCTGCACCGGGCGCTCGGGGTCGGTGAGGATCCTCTTCAGCCGGGCCGGGTCGCGCAGCATCAGGGTGAGCCGCTTGTAGGAGGGCACCCGGCGGGCGAAGCCGATGGTCAGCACGTCCGGATCGAAGGCGGTGGCGGTCCAGGCCAGCTCCACGCCGGAGAAGCCGCGCTCCAGGCCCGACCGGCGGATCCGGCGGCGGATCTCGCCGACCAGCCGCTCGCGCAGCTCGCGCTTGAGTTCCCAGATCTCGTCGTCGGAGATCCGGTCGATGCCGTCCCAGCCCTCACCGGCCGCCAGGTCCGCCGAGCCCGCGTTGCGCTGGGCCAGGTCCATGAACTCCCGGGCCATCCAGGTGGGGGTGTGCACCCCGTTGGTGACCGAGCTGATCGGCACCTCGTCGGCGTCCAGGCCCGGCCACAGGTCGTTGAACATCGACCGGCTGACCCGGCCGTGCAGCTGCGCCACGCCGTTGGCGCGCTGGCCCAGCCGCAGCCCCATGTGGGCCATGTTGAACTTGGTCGGGTCCTCCTCGGCGCCGAGCGCCAGGATCCGGTCCACCGGCACGCCGGGCACCTCGCCCAGGTAGGCCCGCACCAGCTCGCGCTCGAACCGGTCGATGCCCGCCGGCACCGGGGTGTGGGTGGTGAACACGGTGCCGGCCCGCACCGCGGTCAGCGCCTCGTCGAAGCTCAGCTTGGCCGGGCCATCAGCCAGCTCGCTGATCCGCTCGATGCCCAGGAACCCGGCGTGGCCCTCGTTGGTGTGGAACACTTCCGGGGCCGGGTGGCCGGTGATCGCGCAGTAGCAGCGCAGCGCCCGGACGCCGCCGACGCCGAGCAGCAGCTCCTGCAGCAACCGGTGCTCGGGACCACCGCCGTAGAGCCGGTCGGTCACCCCGCGGGCGGCCTCCTCGTTCTCCTCGACGTCGGAGTCCAGCAGCAGCAGCGGCACCCGGCCGACCTCGGCCAGCCAGATCTGGGCATGCAGCGTGCCGCCACCGGGCAGGTCCAGCGTCACCCGGGCCGGGTTGCCGTCCCGGTCACGCAGCGGGGTGAGCGGCAGCCCCTGCGGGTCCAGCGACGGGTAGCGCTCCTGCTGCCAGCCCTCCCGCGACAGCGACTGGGAGAAGTAGCCGGCCCGGTACAGCAGGCCCACCCCGATCAGCGGGGCGCCCAGGTCCGAGGCCGCCTTGAGGTGGTCACCGGCCAGGATGCCGAGGCCCCCGGAGTACTGCGGCAGCACCTCGGTGATGCCGAACTCCGGCGAGAAGTAGGCGATCGAGGACGGCAGCGAGCCGGGCTCGGCCTCCTGCTGGCGCTGGTACCAGCGCGGCTGCTCCAGGTAGTCGCGCAGGTCGTCGGAGACGTCCTGCAGGCGGCGCAGGAACTTGCGGTCCTTGGCCAGGGTGGCCAGTCGGTCGGTGCTCACGCCGCCGAGCAGCCGGGCCGGATCGCCGTTGCACTCGGCCCACAGCTCCGGATCGACCGATTCGAGCAGGTCGAGGGATTCGGCGTGCCAGGACCAGCGCAGGTTGGCCACGATGTCGCCCAGCGGGGCCAGGGGGGCCGGGAGCGCCGCGCGAACAGTGAGCCGTCGTAGTGCCTTCATTCCGCACACCTTAGCCCCCGTCGAGAACGCTTTCAGCTCACGGCGGGTGGCAACTTTCGACAAGGCAACCGGGAACGATACGGTGAAGCGATGGCTGGACGCATAGGGCTGAATTCAGTACATCCGGTGATCGCGCACGGCGAGCTGCCGTCCCGGGCGGTGGTCGGCGAGCCGATCGGCATCGAGGCCACGGTGTTCCGGGAGGGGCACGACGCGGTCGCGGCGTCGGTGCTGTGGCGCTCACCGGCCGGCACCGACGCGCCGTTCAACCGGATGCGCCCGCTCGGCGGGGGCACCGACCGGTGGCGGACCGAGGTGATCCCCGACACCACCGGCACCTGGAGCTACGTGGTGGAGGCGTGGGGTGACCCGCTGGCCACCTGGTACCACGCCGTCGAGGTCAAGGTGGACGCCGGCCAGAGCGCCGAGGAGCTGGCCAACGACCTCGAGATCGGCGCCCGGCTGTTCGACCGGATCGCCGACGCGCTGAGCGCCGGTGCTCAGAAGACCAGCACCGCGGCCAATGCCGCCACCGCGGCCGACGTTGCCGGCCGCTCGGACGCCGGCACCCGTCCGGACGCGCTCGCGGGGTCCACCAAGGCCACCGCCGTGGTCGGCAAGGGGCTGTCCGCGGCCCGGACGGCCGGCTCCGACGTGGTGCTCGGCGAGGCCGGCGCGATGGCAGGCTCAGAGGCGGTGGAACTGGCCCGCGCGGTCGCCCAGGACCTGCGCCGTACCGAGAAGGACGTTCCGCTGCGGATCACCCGGGCGATGAGCGCCGAGGCCCGGGCGCTGGCCGCGGCCCATCCGGTGCGCGAGCTGATCACCCGCTCGCCGCGCTACAGCGTCTGGGTGGACCGGCAGCGGGCGCTGTACGGCGCCTGGTACGAGTTCTTCCCGCGTTCGATCGGCGCCGAACTCGCCGACGACCCGGACGATCCGGCCCGCCCGGTGCGGCACGGCACCTTCGCCGACGCCACCAAGCACTTGGACTACGTCGCCGACCTGGGATTCGACGTGGTGTACCTGCCGCCGATCCACCCGATCGGCCGGGTCAACCGCAAGGGCCCGAACAACACGCTGGACGCCAAGCCGACCGACACCGGCTCGCCGTGGGCGATCGGTTCGGCCGAGGGCGGCCACGACGCGATCCATCCCGAACTCGGCACCGAGGCCGACTTCGCCGCCTTCGTGGCGCGTGCCGAGGAGCTGGGCATGGAGGTGGCGCTGGACCTGGCGCTGCAGTGCGCGCCGGACCACCCGTGGGTCTCCGAGCACCCGGAGTGGTTCACCACGCTGCCCGACGGCACCATCGCCTACGCGGAGAACCCGCCGAAGAAGTACCAGGACATCTACCCGCTCAATTTCGACAACGACCCGGCCGGCCTCTACGCCGAGTGCCTGCGGATCGTGCAGCTGTGGGTGTCGCGCGGGGTGAAGATCTTCCGGGTCGACAACCCGCACACCAAGCCGCTGAACTTCTGGCAGTGGCTGATCGCGACCGTCAAGGCCCAGCACCCGGACGTGCTGTTCCTGGCCGAGGCGTTCACCCGGCCGGCGATGATGCACGAGCTGGCCCGGATCGGTTTCACCCAGAGCTACACCTACTTCACCTGGCGCAACACCGCGTGGGAGCTGGGCCAGTACGGCGAGGAACTGGTCGCCGCCGCCGACTACATGCGGCCGAACTTCTTTCCCAACACCCCCGACATCCTCAACGAGTTCCTGGTGCACGGCGGCCGGGCGGGCTTCGCCATCCGGGCGGTGCTGGCGTCGATGATGTCGCCGTCCTACGGCATCTACTCCGGCTACGAGCTGTTCGAAGGCGTGCCGGTCCGGCCGGGTAGCGAGGAGTACCTGGATTCGGAGAAGTACCAGCTGCGCCCGCGTGACCTGCAGGGTGCCATCGATCGTGGCGACTCGCTGGCGCCGTTCCTCAAGCGGCTCAACGAGATCCGGCGCGCTCACCCGGCGCTGCAGCAGCTGCGCAACCTGCGCTTCCACACGGCTGAGAACGACGCCATCCTGGTGTTCTCCAAGCGGGACGCCGCCACCGGCGACACCATCCTGGTGGCCTGCTCGATGGACCCGCACAACACCCGGGAGGGCTGGGTGCACCTGCGGCTCAACGAGCTCGGCGTCGGATGGGACTCCAGCTTCGAGGTGTCGGACCTGCTCAGCGGCGCCAACTACGAGTGGGGCGAGCACAACTTCGTCCGGCTCACCCCGGACCAGCCGTCGCACATCTTCCACGTCCGGCGCCGCGGCTGATTGCAGTTCGCGTCCGGCGCCGGGGCTGATTGCAGTTCGCGTCCGGCGCCGGGGCCGGCTGCCGGGCGCGATCAGCCCGGCAGCGTAAGGACTTCGGCACCGTCGTCGGTGATGGCGATGGTGTGTTCGCTATGCGCGGTCAGGCAGCCGGTGGCGCTGCGCAGCGTCCAGCCGTCGGCGTCGGTGACCAGCTGCGCGGTGTCGGCCATCACCCAGGGCTCCAGTGCCAGCAGCAGTCCGGGGCGCAGCCGGTAACCGCGACCGCGCCGTCCGGTGTTGGGCACGTGCGGGTCCTGGTGCATCGTCGACCCGACGCCGTGGCCGCCGAACTCGGTGTTGACCTGATAGCCCGCCGCCTGCAGCACCGCACCGATGGCGGCCGAGACGTCACCGATCCGGGCGCCGGGTCCGGCTGCGGCTATGCCGGCACGCAGCGCACGTTCGGTCGCGTCGATCAGGGCGAGGCCGGCCGCCGGCCGCTGCTCCCCCACCACGAAGCTGATGGCGGAGTCGGCGACGATTCCGCTGTAGGAGACGGCGAGATCGAGCGAGAGCAGGTCACCGTCGGCGAGGGCGTAGTCGTGCGGCAGGCCGTGCAGCACGGCGTCGTTGACCGAGGTGCAGATGTAGTGCCCGAACGGCCCGCGTCCGAAGGACGGCGCGTAGTCGACGTAGCAGGAGATTGCACCGGCTTGGGCGATCATGTCCTGGGTCCACCGGTCGATGTCCAGCAGGTTGGTACCCACCCGGCAGCGGCTCTTCAGGGTCTGCAGGATGCCGGCCACCAGGGCACCGGCCGCCCGGGCTCGGGGCAGCTCGGTCGGGGTGAGGATCTCGATCATCTACTGCGTCTTTCGGCTCGCCAATAACTATCCCGGCAATGCTATCCCGGTATTAGAATTCGCGTCATGGTCAGGATGCCGCTCACCCCCGCCGAGGTCGAACGCGGGCAGCGTCTCGGCGCCGCGTTGCGCCGGGCCCGGGGCCAGCACCCGATGCTCGGCACCGCGCTGGCAGCCGGCATCTCGCCGGAGACGCTGCGCAAGATCGAGACCGGCCGGGTGGCGACCCCGGCGTTCTCGACCATCGCCGCGATCGCCGACGTGCTCGGCCTGTCCCTGGATGCGTTGTGGGCAGAAGTCAATTCCGCGGGCGGTCGGGCCGGCGCGCCGAAAGCCGGCCTGCGCGCGGCCGAACGCCTGGTCTCCTGACGTCCGGGCGCGGTGTCGGCGGGTCCCCCTTGTTCCGGTTGTCCCCGGCTGTCACCATTTTCCAACCAGCTCGGACCGCCGGCCAGGGAGCGTCCCATGCGCATCGATGTTCTCGACCAGCCCGCGCGCCCGGCGGATCGCGCCCGGTGGAGCACCGCCCGGGTGATCGTCACGGTCGCGATCCTGGCGGCCCTGGTGGCGTCCGGGCTCGTGGTGCGGGGTGTGCTCGCGGCCCGCGCCGCGCACCCGCCCTATCCCGCCAGCGCGATCTCGGCCAGCGTCCGGATGACGATGGTGACCCCGGAGCGGGCTCAGGCAGCGGCTGATCGGCTTGCCGGCCCCGGCCGGCTGTCGGTGCCGGCTCCCGCACCGATCGAGGGTTGGGGAGCTACCCAGCAGGTCGTCGGCCAACTGACGTTCCGGACGCCGGCCAACGCTCCATCGGGCGGGCAGTACGGACTGATCGTGATCGATCGCGCAAGCAATCGAGTGGTCGACCACATCTACGGCGCCGGGCCGGTCGGCACTCACGAGGTCGCCACGAGTTGGGATTACCACTTCAACGACGTCGCGGCCAAGTACCCGTGGCTGCACATGATCGCCTCGCAGCGGACTCCGGACGGCTCGGGGTTCACCGATCCTGGGATGGCGCTGATGTTCCCACCCGACACGAGCGGGCCGATCACCTTCGCCGCGTTGCTGCCCAAGAATTCCCTGCCGGTCACCGATCCGGCGCAGCAGGTGACCGTTGCGCTGGTGTTCGTCGGCGCGAACGGCCACGTCTACTGGGCGACCAAGCTCGCCGGCTGAGGGCGTGCTCCATCGCCCCTCTCCTGCCGTGGTCGGGCTGATCCTGTCGGTTTCTTTACCCTCCCGGGCGTGCGTCGACGCGGCAGAACTGTCGTACCCCCGGACTAGTTTTGGGTTATGACAACGGGGGTTGCCGGTGATGCGCCGACTCTGGCCGAGGCCGCGTTGGCTGCCGTCTCGCGGTTGGCCGGCACCGACCTGACCGGGCTGAGCGAGCCGCAGCTACTCGGCCTGATCCGCACCCTGGAGACATTGCGTCGCACCGTCGAGGCGCTGGACAACCTCACCCTTCCCGAGCTCGAGGCGCGCGGCATTCCCGCCCGGCACCTGGCCCGCAGCACCGGCCAGTTCGTCGCCGGGCTGCTCACCCTGGCGCCGACAGAAACCGCATCCCGGGTGCGGCACGCGCGCGAACTGGGCATCCGGGTGCAGCTGTCTGGTGAACGCAGCGAACCGCTGTTGCCAGCGGTTGCCGGCGCGCGGGCCGCTGGCGCGCTGTCGGCCAAGCAGGCCGACATCATCATCGGCTGCCTGGCCACAGTGCGCGCCGGTTCGCTCCCCGTCGACGAGCTTGCCAAGGCCGAGGCATTCCTGGTCGAGCAGGCCGAACTCTTCGACGCAGGCGTGCTATCCGGCATCGCCCGACGCCTGGTCGACACGCTGCTCCCGGACGGCACGCTGGCCGACGAGCGAACCCAGCAACGACGCCGGTTCCTGTCCTGCGTGCCGAACGGCGAGGGTATGCACCGGCTGACCGCCGACCTCGATTCCGACACCGCCGCCTTGGCACTCACGGTGCTGCACTCGCTCGCGGCACCGAAACCAGGCGCCGAGGGCGACCGCGACGAGCGGACCGCCGGGCAGCGCATGCACGACGCGTTCCGGTCGGTGCTCAAGATCGCGCTGCGCTCGGCCGAGCTGCCCCGCACGGCAGGCGTGCCGGCCACCGTGCTGATCACCCTGACCGCCGAGCAGTTCGAGACCCGCACCGGACTGGCCACCACCAGTTTCGGTCAGCCACTGTCGGTGGATCGCGCACTGCGGCTGGCAGACCAGGCGAGCGTCGCCTGGGTGGTGCACGACAGCACCGGTGGCGTGCTGAACTACGGCACCACCCGGCGCTGTGCCACCGAGAAGCAGACCCTCGCCCTGATCGCCCGCGACCAGGGCTGCGCGTTCCCCGGCTGCACCGATCCGCCGGAGTGGACCGAGAAACACCATGTGATCCCATGGTCCGAGGGCGGCCCGACCGACCTCGACAACCTCTGCCTGCTGTGCGACTACCACCACGACCGGATCGATACCGGCGGCTGGCAGGTCACCATGCGCGGCGGGGTTCCATGGTTCGTCCCGCCAGCTTGGCTCGATCCCGAGCAACGACCCCGCCGCCACGCCCGTTACGCGGTACCGACCGGCTGATCGCACCACCGTGGCCCGCAGTGCTACTCCAGGCTCTGTCGATCGGGCTCTGTGGTGATTTCTTGCCACGTCGGCCCGTCGTTCAGTCGGGCGTCGGCCCAGGCAAGGAAGTGCTCGTGCCCTCGCTCGCCGGCGCTGAGGTGCAGTAGAAGTTCATCCAGCGCATCGGACGGTCCGGCAGCTACCAGCAAGGCCCGGTAGACGTGTTCGTCCTGCCTGTAGTCGATCGGCGCCTGGTTGGCAGCAGCCAACGCCATCAGTCGCCTGCGATCTGCCAGCAGGTCGAACAGAGGCACCAGATGGTCGACGAGAAGCTCGTTCAGCAGTGCCACCACCGCGGTCCGCTCCGCTGCGGAGTTCCAGCCCCAACTTCCCCATTCTTGCTGGCGGGGCGGAATCTGCCGATGCATGATCGCGTCGTAGGACTGGGTTCGTTTCGGGTAGGCGCGGGCACGGTCGGCATCGAAATGCCGCAGGTCCCACGCCGGCTCGCTCGCGAACCACACGTCGAGGAGGAAAGAACACTCTGTGGCCAGCGGCCAGGCCCGGAACCAGATCGCCGCCTCGTCCCCGTTGGCAGACCGGCGTCGATAGGTGTGGCTCGACTTCCTGAAGCCGGCCCCGCGAAGCAGCGGAGTGACGACCTCAGAAAGGAGCTTCTCCAACTCCATGACGTTCTGCGTCTTACGACCACCTGCCACGCGCGCACACCCTAATGGCCAGCGGTCGAGCTTCGCTTGCCATCCCCGCCGACCAGGCCGGTGCAGGTGGGCAGCTCCGGTCAGTGGCCCATCAGGTCGTCGACGGCGATGATCTTGTCCGGCCGAAGCCGGATCAACAGTTCGCCGGCCACGGCGTTGCGCCGGCCGAACGCCTCGGCGTCGGCCTCGGCGACGTAGCGGCGGGCGATCGCGATGGACAGCGGCAGCATCTCCTCCAGGTCATCGGAGATCTCGACGCTGCCCTCCACGGTCACGAACGCGTACGGCGGCTGCTCCAGGTCCACCGAGAGCGCCGCCCGCGGATCCCGGCGCAGGGTGCGGCCCTTGACGGTTTCCGCGCCGGTCATGAAGACGATGTCCTCGCCGTCGAGGACGAACCAGATCGGCGCCACGTGCGGGCGCCCGTCAGCCCGGCTGGTGGCCAGCTTGCCGGTGCGGGTGCCCTCAGCCAGAAAGGCCCGGGCCTGCTCAGCGGTCATCGGAAATGCCATGCAAGCACTATGCCGCACCCGGCACACCGGACCGACGGGTGAACCGATGGCCGCCGGCCGTCGTACGGTGAGGAATGACCACCTTGCGGCGCTGGCTCGCCGTGCTCGCCGGCACCGCGCTGCTCGCCGCGCTGCCGGCCCTGGTGGCGGCGGTCCCGGCCCGCAGCAGCAACCTGTCCGCCGCCGAGCTGTTGCGGCGCATCAACGCCTCGGCCGGCCGGCCGTTCAGCGGCTACGCCGAGGCCAGCGGCGGCCTGGCCTTGCCGGTCACCAGCAGGTTCACCTCCGTCGCCGACCTGTTCGGCGGCCGCACCCAGCTGCGGGCCTGGTACCGCACCAGCGACGACTGGCGGGTGGACGCGGTCAGCTTCGCCGGCGAGTTCGACATCCACCACGACGAGTCCGGTGACTGGACCTGGAACTACGAGTCGAACACCGTCGAACGGACCGGCGCGCCGGTGCCGCCGCAGGTGCGGCTGCCCACCGCCGGGGACCTGATGCCGCCCGAACTCGCCCGCCGACTGCTCAGCCAGGCAGTACCGAGCGAGGCGTCCCGGCTCGGCTCGCAACGGATCGCCGGCCGCAGCGCACCCGGCCTGCGGATCACCCCCGCGCAGCCGGCCAGCAGCATCGCCTACGTCGACGTCTGGGCCGACGCCGCCACCGGGCTGCCGCTGCGGGTCCGGGTGCAGGGCAAGCAGTCCGCCGGCGCCGTGCTGAGCAGCTCCTTCCTCGACTTCTCCCCCGCCGAGCCACCCGCGGCGGTCACCGCCTTCTCGCCGCCGCTCGGCGCCCGGGTGTCCAGCCAGCCGTCCCGGGACCTGGTAACGGCCATCGACCAGCTGGGAGCGGTGGTGCCCCCAGGCCGGCTGGCCGACCTCGACCGCAACCAGCGACTGCCGCCGTTCGGCAGCGTCGGGGTGTACGGCCGGGGCGTGACCGAGCTCGTGGCGGTGCCGCTGCCCGGCCGGATCGCCTACTCCCTGCGCCAGGAGCTGGCCACGGCCACCAAGGCCGACCCGAACCAGCCACGGCTGAGCCTGTCCGTCGGGCCGCTCAACCTGATGCTGACCCGCTCCGACCAGCGGGACTCCTCCTGGCTGCTGGTCGGCACCGTCACCGACCAGACGCTGGCCGCGGCCGCCGCGCAGCTGCCGGCGCATCCCGGACTCGACTGATGATCGCCACCCATGCCCTGACCAAGCGGTTCGGCTCGCTGACCGCCGTCGACTCAGTCGACCTCGACGTCCGGCCCGGCGACATCTACGGCTTCCTGGGCGCCAACGGCTCGGGCAAGACCACCACCGTCCGGATGCTGCTGGGCCTGGTGATGGCGACCTCCGGCCGGATCGAGCTGCTCGGCCAGCCGATTCCGGCCGCGGCCGGCCGGGTGCTCGACCAGGTCGGGGCGATGGTGGAGGGGCCGGCCGCCTACGGCCACCTGTCCGGCCGGGCGAACCTGGCCCTGCTGGACGCCAGCGGCCCGCGGCGGTCCCGCGGCGCCCCCCGGGACCGGACGGCGAGGATCACCCAGGTGCTGGAGCAGGTCGGGCTGGCCGGCGCCGGCCGCCGGCCGGTCAAGGCGTACTCGCTGGGCATGCGCCAGCGGCTGGGGCTGGCCGCCGCGCTGCTGCGCCGGCCCCGGCTGCTGGTACTGGACGAACCCACCAACGGCCTGGACCCGCAGGGCATCCGGGAGATCCGTGACCTGCTGCTGCAGCTGCACGCCGGCGGCACCACCATCTTCCTGTCCAGCCACCTGCTGGCCGAGGTGGAACAGCTGTGCACCCGGGTCGGCGTGCTGGATCGCGGCCGGCTGGTGGTGCAGTCCGAGCTGGCCGACCTGCAGGCACCGACCGGACGCACCCTGGTCCGCACCTCGGACGCCGCGGCGGCGCTGGCGCTGCTGGACGGACGGGTCGAGCACCGCGACGGCGAGACGCTGCTGGTCCGCGGCGGGGATCCGGCGGCGCTCAACGCGCTGCTGGTCGGCGCCGGCATCCGGGTGCGCGAACTCGGACCGGAGCGTCGCACCCTCGAGCAGGCGGTGCTGGAACTGACCGGGCCGAGCAGTGACCGGGTGGAGGGCTAGATGATCAGGGTCGAACTGCTCAAGCTGTTCCGGCGGCCGCGCACCTGGATGACGATCGGCCTGCTGGACGCGCTACCGACCGTGGTGGCGATCCTGCTGGCCGTCACCGGGGTCGGCCCGCGCCCGGGCCAGGGTCCGGCGTTCCTGTCCGCGGTGCTGACCAACGGCTCGCTGTTCTCGGTGGCGGCGCTGGCCATCGTGCTGCCGTTGTTCCTGCCGGTGGCGGTGGCCGTGGTGGCCGGCGACACCGTCGCGGGCGAGGCGGCCGCGGGCACCCTGCGCTACCTGCTGATCCGTCCGGTCGGGCGGACCCGGCTGCTGGTGGCCAAGCTGGTGTCGGTGTTCGCCTTCGTGCTGACCGCGGTGGTGGTGGTCTCGGGGACCGGCTTCCTGGTCGGCCGGGCGTTGCTGGGCAACCAGCCGCTGTCGGCGGTGGGGGTCACCAGCGTCTCAGGCACCACCCTGACCGCCGACCAGATCGCCGGACGGACCGTGCTCGCCATCGGCTACGTCGCGTTCTCGATGCTGGGGGTCGCCGCGGTGGCGCTGTTCCTGTCCACGGTGACCGACTCGGCGCTGTCGGCCAGCATGGGTGCCCTGGCGATCCTGATCGGGTCCACGCTGCTGCTCACCATCGACGCCTCCCGGGCGCTGCAGCCCTACCTGCCGACCCGGTACTGGCTGTCGTTCATCGACCTGTTCCGGGATCCGATCCTGTGGCACAACGTGCTGCGCGGGGTCGCGCTGCAGGGCGTCTACGTGGTGGTGCTGCTGGGCGCCGCCTGGGCCAACTTCGCCACCAAGGACGTCACCAGCTGAGGCTCGGTCAGCCGGCGGTTCCGGTGCTGAGGCTCGGTCAGCCCGCGGTTCCGGCGCTGAGCCGGGCGCAGTCGCGGACGGTCAGCTGCGCCGGAGCGGCCGGCTGCAGCTCGGCGAGCACCATGGCGGCCACCAGCGGATCGCTCGGCAGCCCGCTGTGACCGACCGTTGAGGCCGGGCAGACGTCCTGGATCCGGATGTCGAGAGCACCGGCCAGCACTGCCGAGGAGGGCGGGACGACCACCTCGTCGGAGCTGCTCCACAACGAGACGAACGCCGGCGCGGCCGGCACCTCGCCACCGGAGTCCGATGAGCCGGACCGGCCGTTGAGCCGGGCCAGCAGGTCACTGGCCGGGTCCAGCTGCTGGCAGGCGACCGGGCACTGCCCGGCGACCAGCGCGCCCAGGCTGGCCAACGCGGTGCCGTGCTGCGGCGAGCCCAGGGTGACCACCCGGCGGACCGGGGCGTCGGGGTGCTCGCTCAGCCACAACCGGGCCACCACCCCACCGGCGGAGTAGCCCACCACGTCTACCGACGGTGCGCCGGTGCGGGCGATCGCGGCCCGGGCCGCCGCGGCGAGCGCGTCCGCCTGGCCGGCCAGGTCACCCTGGGCGTTGCCGGGCAGTTGCACCAGCTCGGCGTCCTTGCCGGCTTGCCGCAGCCGGGTGGCCAGCACCGCCAGCCCGCTGGTCGAACCGCCGTAGCCGGGCACCAGCAGCACCGGACCGGGCTGGTCGGCCGGCACCGCCCGTGGCGTGTCCTGGCCGCCGCCGCGGTGCGCCAGGACGGCCACCAGCGCCGCCACCACTGCCAGCACCAGGGCTAGGCAGCAGCCCACTGCCAGCCGGCGGCGAGCCGGCGCGAGCGATCCGAACACCACCCCATTGTGCCCGGCACCGGGCCCGGTGAGGCGGGATGATCACAGCTGATACCGCCTGTGCGAGTACTCACCAATCGGCCCATATCCCTGCCCGCCTCGTGAGCAGGTGGTTCCATGGACGCATGCACGCCTGGTTGATCTGGCTGATCCTGGCCGCCGCGCTGGCCGGTGCCGAGACCCTGAGCCTGGACCTGGTGCTGCTCATGTGTGCCGGTGGCGCCGGAGCCGGCGGGATCGCGGCGGCGGCCGGACTGCCGCCGGCCGTCCAGGTGATCGTCGCCATCGTGGGTGCACTGGCCCTGCTGCTGTTCGTCCGTCCGGTCGCCAAGCGGCACCTGACCGGCAGCGGCACCGCCCGCACCGGCGTCGAGGCGCTGATCGGCACCCAGGCCATCGTGACCAGCAAGGTCGACGCCGCCGACGGGCGGATCCGGCTGGGTGGCAGCGAATGGTCGGCCCGCGCCTACGACCGCAGCCAGGTGATCCCGGTGGGCAGCAGCGTGCAGGTGATCGAGATCGACGGCGCCACCGCGCTGGTCTGGGACAGTTCGCGTTAGCTCATCCGGGGAAACCCGACCAAGGGGGAAACAGTCATGGATGCGGTTCTGATCGCCGTCCTGATCATCGCGATACTCGCGGTCATCACACTGCTGCGCAGCGTCCGGATCGTTCCGCAGGCCCGAGCGGCCGTCGTCGAGCGGCTGGGCCGCTACACCCGCACCCAGGGCCCGGGGGTGGCGGTGCTGCTGCCCTTCGTCGACCGGATGCGGCCGATGATCGACATGCGCGAGCAGGTGGTCAGCTTCCCGCCGCAGCCGGTGATCACCTCCGACAACCTGACGGTCGGCATCGACTCGGTGATCTACTTCCAGGTCACCGACCCGCGGGCGGCCACCTACGAGATCCAGAACTACATCCAGGCCGTCGAGCAGCTCACCATCACCACGCTGCGCAACGTGGTCGGCTCGCTGAACCTGGAGCAGACCCTGACCAGCCGGGACGGCATAAACAGCCAGCTGCGCGGCGTGCTGGACGAGGCCACCGGGCCATGGGGCATCCGGGTGGCCCGGGTCGAGATCAAGGCCATCGAGCCGCCGCCCTCGATCCGGGACGCGATGGAGAAGCAGATGCGCGCCGACCGGGACAAGCGCGCCATCATCCTGTCCGCCGAGGGCCAGCGGGAGTCGGCCATCAAGACCGCCGAGGGCCAGAAGGCCGCGCAGATCCTGGCCGCCGAGGGCGCCAAGACGGCCGCCATCCTGTCCGCCGAGGCCGAGCGGCAGTCGCGGATCCTGCGCGCCGAGGGTGAGCGGGCGGCCCGCTACCTCAGCGCCCAGGGCGAGGCCAAGGCGATCGAGACCACCTTCGGCGCCATCCACGCGGCCCGACCCGACCCGGCGCTGCTGGCCTACCAGTACCTGCAGACGCTGCCCCGGATCGCCCAGGGCGACGCGAACAAGATGTGGATCGTGCCGAGCGAGTTCTCCAAGGCCCTGGAAGGCCTGGCAGGTCTGGCCGGCGCGGTGGGTGGGCCGGGTGAGTCCGGTGCCGCGGCGCCGTCCTGGCTGGCGGTCGGCTCCACCGGTGCCCATGCGGTGGCCCCCGGCAACGGCGCCGGCGGTACCGAGGCGATCCCCACCGACGGCTGGTTCGACTCCAACCTGCCGCCGGCCGCCGCCCAGCCCGAGGCCGGCAACCTGCGGGCCTCGGACGACGACCCGGACAGCCGGGCCGCGCACGAGGGCATCACCGAGATGCTGGACGAGCCGCCCACCGGTCCCGACCTGACCAAGCCCTGACCCCGTGCGCCGGCTGCCGGCCCGGCCGGTAGCGTGCAAGGTGGCTGGACAAGCACGCCGGAAGCACAGACGCGATAAGGGGTCACGGCGTGAAGATCGGATATTTCCTGTCCTGCGAGGAGTACTCGCCGGCCGAACTGGTGCAGCAGGCCGTCGCCGCCGAGCAGGCCGGCTTCGACGCGCTGTGGATCTCCGACCACTTCCATCCGTGGAACGACGAGCAGGGTGAGAGCCCGTTCGTCTGGTCGGTGATCGGCGCGATCTCCCAGGCCTGCCGGCTGCCGGTGACCACCGCGGTCACCTGCCCGACGGTGCGCATGCACCCGGCGGTGGTGGCCCAGGCGGCCGCCACCGCAAGCCTGCTGCTGGAGGGCAGGTTCATCCTCGGGGTGGGCAGCGGCGAGGCGCTGAACGAGCACATCACCGGCGCGGCGTGGCCCGAGACCGACGTCCGGCTGGAGATGCTGGAAGAGGCCGTCGAGGTGATGCGCCAGCTGTGGACCTCCGACGGTTTCGTCAGCCACCGCGGCACCCACTACACGGTTTCCGACGCCAAGCTCTACAGCCGGCCGGCCACCCCGCCGCCGGTCTACGTCTCGGGCTTCGGACCCAAGGCGGTGCAGCTGGCCGGCCGGATCGGCGACGGGTTCGTCACCACCATGCCCGACACCGACAGCCTGCAGCTCTTCGCCGACTCCGGCGGCGCCGGCAAGCCCACCCAGGCCGGCTACAAGGTCTGCTGGGGCAGCGACGACGAGACCTGCGTCGACACCGCGCACCGGTTGTGGGCCAACTCCGGCGTGCCGGGCGAGCTGTCCCAGGTGCTGCCCAGCCCGAAGCACTTCGAGCAGGCCAGCCAACTGGTCACCCGGCAGATGACCGCCGACTCGATCGCCTACGGCAACGATCCGGACCGGCACCTGCAGGCGTTCGAGCCGTTCGCCGAGGCCGGCTTCGATGAGATCTACGTCTCGCAGATGGGCGGCTCGGAGCCCGGCACATCCGCCGCCGGCTTCTTCGACTTCTACGCAGACCTGCTGCCCCGGCTGCGCGAACTCGGCTGAGCGCGGGCCGTCGCAAACCTCTGCGCCCGCACCGGGCCGATCAGCCAGCACGTCGCTGCCGATCAGGACAGGTAGGAACCGACCAACCGGGCATCAGGACGTCTCGCCGGGCATCCGTCGACGCCTCTGACGCCACGTACCGATACCGTCCGAAATATCCAACTACGGGCAGGTTATTGACGTTACACTTCGCGGCGACCAACGTGCTTACCCACAGCGGAGGCGTATCGCCTTGCGAAAGTCGATCATTATCTGCGCCGTGAGCGCAGCGGCAATGGCCTTCGGCGGCCTCGCAGTGACAGCGTTCGCTGATCCAGCGGGCTGCGGCGCATTGGGTGTCATCAATATCGACCCAGCAGGTCTGATGAGAGGGACGGCAGAAGGCAGCTGCAATGCCAGCCAGACCCGGTCGCTGCGGGTGGAGATCAAGCGTGACATCTCGTTCTCGCCGGACGCCCTGGTGGCCGCGAACACCCAAACAGCCACATCGACGAGCTACTACGTACAGGTGTGGTCCTGCGACGGCGGCAGAACGGCTGACTACTACGGCCGCGGGTTCTTCACCACCAACACGACCTACCACGACAGCAGCCACCAGCACTGGCATGTCTGCTGAATGGCGCAATACCAGCATGAAGGAGACGCCGTCACGCTGGACGGCGTCTCCTTCCGCTATGCGAAGCTGCTCGCACTCGATGACGTCACCCTGGCGATCCGGACCGGCGTCACTGCCATCCTCGGCCCCAACGGCGCCGGCAAGTCCACCCTGCTGCACCTGCTGGTCGGTCTGACCACGCCCACCAGCGGCAGCTTGTCCTTCTCGCTCGGGCCGGATTCGCTGACCCGTCGAGACCGGAACCGCTTCATCGGGTTCGCGCCACAAACACTGGACTATTACCCCAACTACTCGGTTACCGACTTCCTGCGCTACATCGCGTGGTTGAAGAAGGTGCCCGCGCGGTCCGTCGACGAGGCCGTCGAGCAGTCGCTGATCAGAACGGATCTGACCCAGCTGGCCGGCCGAAAGCTGCGGGCACTGTCCGGCGGGATGGTCCGTCGACTGGCGGTCGCCCAGGCCCTGGTCAACGAGCCGAGCCTGCTGGTGCTCGACGAGCCGGCGGCCGGTCTCGACCCGGAACAGCGGATCGAGATGCGCGGCATCCTGCGGAGCATCGGCAGTCAACGCTGCCTGGTGATCAGCACCCACCACGTCGATGACCTGGTGGCGCTGGCCGACCGGGTCATCGTCCTCAACGAAGGCCGGATCACTTTCAGCGGTGACGTCGCGCAGCTCAGCGCCCTGGCAACCAGGGGCACCTTCGGAGACACCGAGCTGGAACGGGCCTATAGCGCAGCTCTCGGCATCAGCGGACCGTCGCGGAGTGACTAGTTCGGTCCGGATCGAACTACGCCGCGGCCCGGGCCCTTGGGCAGCGGCGCTCGCGTTGGCCCTCTTCTACGTGGCGTTGCGCAGATACGGCGCTGTCCTCACCTGGATGGACGCCACCAGCGCCATCGGCGCATCCACCCAGTTGTGCGGACCGGCAGCCGCCGGGGTAGCCGCCTACTGCGGCGCCCGAGCCCTTCGACGGCGGACTGCCAGCCACCATCGGCTCGGCGCTCGGACCGAACTGGCCAGCACCGGCTCGGAGCTGGCCGCCTATGCCCTCTGGGTGGTGGGCGCCTGGCTGGCAGCTGTTGCCGTGACCCTGCTCGCGGCCTGGCCCAATTGTTCCTGGGGGCATCCCGATGTCGTGTGGATGCTGGCATCCGGCGCCGGCCTGATCGCCGAGATCGCCGTCGGCTACTTTGTCGGCCGGCTGGTGCCCACCTTGATCACCCCGCCTGTGGTGGCAATAGTCCTGTTCTTCGGCACCGGAGTCATGCTCAGTCACGTCAACGCCTGGTGGTACTTTCTCAGCCCACTCAACAGCCAACTCTGGCTGCCGTTCGACAGCTTGCGTACCAGCAATTTCGCACTGCAGGCCGCCTTCCTGACCGGGGTCGCCCTGGCGGCAGGCGCGGCTGCCGCCGTCCGGCTGGCTCGGACCGAGCGCGTGAGCCTGTCGACTCTCGGTGTCGGCCTGTTCGTGTCGGTGATCGCGGCAGCAGGACTGGCCGGCGGTGACGGCCACTTCTGGACGATCGACACCCATATCGAGTGGAGGTGCAGCGGCCACAGCCCCACCGTCTGCGTCCATCCGGCCTTCGTCACCGTGGAAGCACAGCTGAACCAGCAACTGACCGCAATCGCGGCGCGGACTGCCGGAACTCCGTTCCAGGTCGAACGCTTCGAGCAACGCCCGCGTGGCCTCGGTGGCACACCCACGCCCGGAGCTGTGGCGTTCGCGATGGACGTGCCGGTGGCAGCCGCCATCCCCGACACAGCTGTTGGAGCGACCGTGGCACTGCTCAACGCCGACAGCTGCCAGTCAGCCCCCAGGCTGTCCTCTGCCCGCGTCGAACAGGCCGTGGTGGAATGGGTGTCCGGTCAGGCCGTCCTCGGGCCGGACCGGTCGACGCCGGATCCGGTCGGCGACGCCCTGGTCGACGAGTTCAACCGCCTCGGCGATCAAGCCAAGCGCGGCTGGATGACCCGGCACGCCGACGCCATTCGTAGCTGCTCTTTCGTGGTGACGGAGCATCGGTGACCGGCCTCCGGTTATTGCTGCGGGCTCGACGACTGGTCCCGGTCGGCTGCTTCGTCCTTGCCGTTGAGGTACTCGTGCTTCTCTACGGCAGCTGGGAATTCCGGGTCGGTCAGCAGACGGTCCAACCGGTGCCGATCGCCGTGTTCGCGCCAGTGCTGATCGGCTGCGCCCTGGCAGTCCTGTGCTTCTCACCGCAGCCGGGCATGGATCGCGGCGCCGCTCGTGATCTGCGGCTCATCACGCTGCCGCTGCTCGCCGGTTGCCTGGCGCTGGCGACTGTCGGTCTGGCCGTCGCAACACATAGCCTCACCGGAGAGCTGACGACCCGGGGCGCCTGCCGGGACCTGGCCGGCTTCCTCGGACTGGCACTTCTCGGCGCAGCCGTCCTGGGAGCGGTCTGGTTCTGGATCCTGCCCGTCCTGGCTGCGATGATCCCGATGCTCGGCCTGCACGGTGCCGGGCTGGTCAGCCTCCTGGTCTGGCCGCTGCGGTCCGACCAGTCATCGAGTGCGACTGTTACCGCCCTGGTCCTGCTGGTCGTGGGTTTCGTCGCCCTCGCCGTGCCACGGAGCCGGTGGCACGCTGGTTAGCAGCCATCCGGCGCTCGGCTAGACTCGACCTCCGGTGCTCCGTGTCAGGCGCGGGCCCTCGCTCGCCTGGCTAAACGCGAGCACCCGGCGAACGCTGAAGGTTTCGGCGTTGCGCGATTCGAGGGGAACCACATGCAGATCTGGCCAGGCACCGCGTACCCGCTGGGCGCCACCTACGACGGCTCCGGCACCAACTTCGCCCTGTTCAGCGAGGTCGCCGAGCGGGTGGAGCTCTGCCTGTTCGACGCCGAGGGCACCGAGACTCGGATCGAACTGCCCGAGGTCGACGGCCTGGTCTGGCACGCCTTCATCCAGGGCATCGAGCCGGGTCAGCTCTACGGCTACCGGGTGTACGGCCCGTACGACCCTGAGAACGGCCAGCGGTGCAATCCCAACAAGCTGCTGCTGGACCCGTACGCCAAGGCCATCTCGGGCCATTTCGACTGGGACCAGGCGCTGTTCAGCTACGAGTTCGGCGATCCGGACAGCCGCAACGACGAGGACTCGGCCGCCAAGATGCCGAAGTCGGTGGTGATCAATCCCTTCTTCGACTGGGGCATCGACCGGCCGCCGCGCCGCCAGTACGCCGACACGGTGATCTACGAGGCACACGTCAAGGGCCTGACCGAGCGCCACCCGGGCCTGCCCGAGGAACTGCGCGGCACCTACGCGGGCGTCGCCCACCCGGTGATCATCGACCACCTGAAGTCGCTGGGGGTCACCGCGCTGGAACTGATGCCGGTGCACCACTTCGCCAACGACGCCCACCTGTTGGAGCAGGGCCTGACCAACTACTGGGGCTACAACACCATCGGCTTCCTGGCTCCGGACGCCAAGTACAGCTCCTCGACCACTCCCGGCGGCCAGGTGCAGGAGTTCAAGGCGATGGTGCGCGCGCTGCACGCCGCCGACATCGAGGTGATCCTCGACGTGGTCTACAACCACACCGCCGAAGGCAACCACCTGGGCCCGACGCTGTCCTTCCGCGGCATCGACAACGCCGCCTACTACCGGCTGGAAGAAAGCGACAAGCGCTATTACACCGACTACACCGGAACCGGGAACAGCCTCAACGTCCGGCACCCCCACTCGCTGCAGCTGATCATGGACTCGCTGCGCTACTGGGTCACAGAGATGCACGTCGACGGCTTCCGGTTCGACCTGGCCGCCACCCTGGCCCGGGAGTTCTACGACGTCGACCGGCTGTCCAGCTTCTTCGAACTCGTGCAGCAGGACCCCACCGTCAGCCAGGTGAAGCTGATCGCCGAGCCCTGGGACGTGGGCCCCGGCGGCTACCAGGTCGGCAACTTCCCGCCGCAGTGGACGGAGTGGAACGGCAAGTACCGCGACACCGTCCGCGACTTCTGGCGCGGCGAGCCCGGCACCATCGGCGAGTTCGCCGCCCGGTTGACCGGTTCGGCCGACCTGTACGAGCACTCCGCCCGCCGGCCGGTGGCCAGCATCAACTTCGTCACCGCGCACGACGGATTCACCCTGCGCGACCTGGTCTCCTACAACGAAAAGCACAACGAGGCCAACGGCGAGGGCAACAACGACGGCGAGAGCCATAACCGGTCCTGGAACTGCGGGGTGGAGGGCCCGACCGACGACGCGGACGTCAACGAACTGCGCGGCCGCCAGCAGCGCAACTTCCTGGCCACCCTGTTCCTGTCCCAGGGGGTGCCGATGATCTGCCACGGCGACGAGCTCAGCCGGACCCAGCAGGGCAACAACAACGGCTTCTGCCAGGACAACGAACTGACCTGGATCGACTGGGACAGCGCCGACCCCGACCTGCTGGCCTTCACCCGGACGGTCTCCGAGCTGCGCCGCCAGCACCCCACCTTCCGCCGTCGCCGGTTCTTCGAGGGCCGGCCGGTGCGCGGCAAGGACGGCGCTTCGCTGCCCGACATCGCCTGGCTGCGTCCGGACGGCAGCGTGATGACCGAGGAGGACTGGGGATCCGGCTTCGGCCGGGCGGTCGCGGTGTTCCTCAACGGCGACGCCATCTCCGGCACCGACGACCGCGGCGAGAAGGTCACCGACGACTCGTTCATCCTGTGTTTCTCGGCCCATGACGAGCCGATCGAGTTCACCATCCCGGCCGAGCTGCCCGACACCAGCTGGCAGGTGGTGATCGACACCGCGTTCCCGGCCCCGGACGCGACCGACATCAAGCCGGTGCCGGCCGGTGAGACGGTCAGCGTCGCAGCCCGGACCCTGGTGGTCCTGCAACGGGTCGGCTGATGTCGGACCTGGCCGACACCGAGTCCGGGCAGGTTCCCGGTTCCACCTACCGGCTGCAGATCCGGCGGCAGTTCGACCTGACGGCAGCGGCCGAACTGGCCGGCTACCTGGTCGAGCTCGGGGCGCAGGCGTTCTACCTGTCCCCGCTGCTGCAGGCCACCAGCGGCTCCGACCACGGCTACGACATCACCAGTCACGAGCGGGTGGATCCGGAACGGGGCGGTGAGGACGGCCGGCGCACGCTGGCCACCGCTGCCCGCGAAGCCGGCCTGCTCACCGTCGTCGACATCGTGCCCAACCACATGGGGGTGGCCGAGCCCGCCCAGAACCTGCCCTGGTGGCAGCTGCTGCGCGACGGCGAGCAGGGCGGGTACGCCGCCTGGTTCGACGTGGACTGGCGGGCCGGCGACGGCCGGGTCAAGTTGCCGGTGCTCGGCGACAGCGCGGGAGACGACGATCTCACCGTGGATCTCGACTCGGGCGAGCTGCGCTACTTCGAGCACCGCTACCCGATCGCCGAGGGCACCGCCGGGCCCGGCGACACCGCGGCCGAGGTGCACGCCCGCCAGCACTACCAGCTGGTCGGCTACCGGCGCGCCGACACCGAGCAGAACTACCGGCGGTTCTTCGCCGTCACCGACCTGGCCGGCATCCGGGTCGAGGACCCGGCGGTGTTCGACGCCAGCCACGCCGAGGTGCTGCGCTGGGTGCGCGACGGCGACGTGCAGGGTATCCGGATCGACCATCCGGACGGGCTGGCCGATCCGGCCGGCTACCTGCGCCGGCTGGCCGACGCCGCGCCCGGCTGCTGGATCCTGGTGGAGAAGATCACCGAACCGGGCGAGCTGCTGCCGCCGGACTGGCCGGTGGCCGGCACCACCGGCTACGACGCGCTGGCCGAGGTGAACAACCTGCTCTACGACCCGGCCGCCGCGCCGGAGGTGAGCCGCCGCTACGCCGAGCTGACCGGCGACCGGCGCAGCTGGGGTGAGCACTTCGAGCAGGGCAAGCGGCTGGTGGCCGGCACCATCCTGCGGGCCGAGCTGCTGCGGATCGGCCGGGGGGTGCGCGCCGCCGCACCCGAGCTGTTCCCCGCGACCGACCGCCCCGACGAGCTGGTCGCCGCGCTGGCCGAACTCGCGGTGGCCTTCGGGGTGTACCGCTCCTACCAGCCGGTCGGCGCCGAGCGGCTGGTCGAGGCTGCGGCCCTGGCCCGCTCCCGGCGTCCGGAACTGGCCGGCACGATCGAGAAACTGCTGCCCTTGCTGGCAGGCAGCGACCGCGAGGTGACCGTCCGGTTCGAGCAGGCCACCGGCGCGATCATGGCCAAGGGTGTCGAGGACACCGCGTTCTACCGCTACAACCGGGCGGTCGGGCTGAACGAGGTGGGCGGCGATCCGGGCAGCTACGGCAGCACGCCGGAGCAGTTCCACGCCGCCCAGGCGCAGCGCCAGCAACTGCAGCCGCGGTCGATGACCACGCTGTCCACCCACGACACCAAGCGCAGCGAGGACGTCCGGGCCCGGTTGGCGGTGCTACCCGAACTCGGCGAGCGGTGGTACGGCACCGCCGAGCGGCTGCTGGCCGGCGCACCGGTGCCGTCCAAGGCCTTCGGCTACCTGTTGTGGCAGACCTTCGCCGGTGCCGGCTGGATTCCGCGGGACCGGATGCACGCCTATGCCGAGAAGGCGATGCGCGAGGCGGCCGAGGGCACCGGCTGGCGCGACCCCGATGCGAGCTTCGAGGCCGCGGTGCACCAGGCGGTGGACCGGGCCTACGACGACGACCGGCTGCACCGGCTGCTGGACGACCTGATCACCGAGATCACCCCGGACGGCTGGTCGAACAGCTTGTCGCAGAAGCTGATCCAGCTCACCATGCCCGGCGTGCCGGACGTCTACCAGGGCAGCGAGCTCTACGACTACTCACTCGTCGATCCGGACAACCGGCGGCCGGTGGACTTCGAGCTGCGCCGGCAGCTGCTGGCCGGCTTCGGTGGGGACGATCCCGACCGGCCGGCGCTGGAGGCCGTCGGCGCCGCCAAGCTGTGGCTGACGGCGCAGGTGCTGCGCGAGCGCCGCGAGCACCCGGACCGGTTCACCGGCTACACCGCGTTGCCGACCACCGGACCCGCCGCCGAGCACGCGGTCGCCTTCGATCGGGGCGGCGCGGTGACGGTGGCCACCCGGCTGCCGGTCGGCCTCCGGCGGGCCGGCGGCTGGCGCGGCACCGCGCTGGAGTTGCCGTCCGGCGAGCACGTCGACCGGCTGACCGGCGAGCGGTACGCCGGCCGGGTCAAGCTGGCCGAGCTGCTGGGCGACTATCCGGTGGCATTCCTGGTCCGCACCGACTGAACGCACCGACTGAACGCACCGACTGAACGCACCGACTGGACACGCCGGGACATCGGCCCGCGTAGTCCGATCAGCCTGAACAGCCAGGCCTGGTAAGGCAGAACCGAGTCAGGAAGGCGGAGACGAGGATGCGACCCGCAGTGTGGGCACCCGGCGCGAACAGGGTGCGAGCGGCCATCGGCACCGACGCCGGCCGGATCTGCGAGCTGGGACCGGACCCGGCCCGGCCCGGCTGGTGGCAGCTGGACACCGACCTGGCGCCGGGCACCCGGTACGGCTACCTGCTCGACGACGACGACACGCCGCTGCCCGATCCGCGCTCGCGCCGGCTGCCGGACGGCGTGCACGGCCTGACCGAGGTCTACGACGAGAACGCCCATGACTGGCAGGACGCCGGCTGGGCGGGCCGGCAGCTGGCCGGTGCGGTGATCTACGAGTTGCACATCGGCACCTTCACCCCGGGCGCCACGCTGGATTCGGCGATCGAGCGGCTGGACCACCTGGTCGACCTCGGCATCAGCCATGTCGAGCTGCTGCCGCTCAACGCCTTCAACGGCGTCTGGAACTGGGGCTACGACGGGGTCGCCTGGTATGCCGTGCACGAGCCGTACGGCGGTCCGGACGCCTTCAAGCGGTTCGTCGACGCCTGCCACGGCCGCGGCCTGGCGGTGATCCTGGACGTGGTCTACAACCACCTCGGCCCGAGCGGGAACTACCTGCCCCGGTTCGGCCCGTACCTCAAGAGCGGGCGCAACACCTGGGGCGACCTGGTCAACCTGGACGGCGCGGGCAGCGACGAGGTCCGCCGCTACATCGTGGACAACGCGCTGATGTGGCTGCGGGACTACCACGTCGACGGCCTGCGGCTGGACGCGGTGCACGCCCTGCAGGACAGCTCCGCCGCCCACCTGCTCGAACAACTGGCTGTCGAGGTGGCCGAGCTCAGCGGCACGCTGGGCCGGCCGCTGCCGCTGATCGCCGAGTCCGACCTGAACGATCCGAAGCTGATCACCCCACGCGGCAAAGGGAATACCGTGGGCGATCCAGAGGGTGGCTACGGGTTGGACGCCCAGTGGGACGACGACGTGCACCACGCGCTGCACGCGCTGCTGACCGGTGAGCGGCACGGCTACTACGCCGACTTCGGTTCGTTGGAATGCCTGGCCAAGGTGTTCACCCGGGCGTTCTTCCACGACGGCAGCCACTCCGCCTTCCGCGGCCGCGGCCACGGCCGGCCGGTGGACCGCGAGCACACCCCGGGCTGGCGGTTCGTGGCATTCCTGCAGGACCACGACCAGGTCGGCAACCGGGCGGCCGGCGACCGGCTGCCCGAGATCACCAGCCGCGGCCGGCTCAAGATCGGCGCGATGCTGCTGTTCAGTTCGCCGTTCACCCCGATGCTGTGGATGGGCGAGGAGTGGGCGGCCGGCACCCGGTGGCCGTTCTTCACCTCGCATCCGCAGCCGGAACTGGCCGCGGCGGTCAGCGCCGGCCGGGTGGCCGAGTTCGCCGACCACGGCTGGGACGTCTCGGTGATGCCGGATCCGCAGGACCCGGCCACCTACTCCCATGCGGTGCTGGACTGGTCCGAGCCCGGCACCGGCAGCCATGCCGAGATGCTCGAGCTGTACCGGCGGCTGATCCGGCTCCGGCGCGAGGAACCCAGCCTGTCCGACCCGCTGCTGGCCGCGGTCGGCGTGGACTACGACACCGAGCGGAACTGGCTGGTGGTGCACCGCGGCGAGCTGCGGGTGGCGGTCAACCTGGCCGGCACCGAGCAGGACCTGCCGGTGCCCGGTGCGTCCGACATCGTGCTGGCCACCGACACCGCGAGCCTGCTCACCGGCACCGCGAGCCTCGGCGACCGCGGCGTGGCGGTCCGGCTGGCGCCCGAGTCGGCAGCCGTCGTCCGGGTCCGGTGACGGGGTGGCCAGCAGCCCTACCGGCCGGCCGGCACCGGGCAGCGGGCACCGGGTGGCCACGCTGTGAGCGTTTACACCACATGGCAGACTCGGGCTGAGGAACGACCCGTCCAGCAACGACGGCCCACCGGCCCGACGGCAGCGCAGCCCAGACAGTGTGAGGAGCGCCGGCAGTGGAAAACGACCTGAGCCATCCCGTCTCCGACGTGCCTGATCCCGAATGGTTCAAGCGCGCGGTGTTCTACGAGGTGCTGGTGCGCGGCTTCGCCGATTCCAACGGCGACGGCACCGGCGACCTCAAGGGATTGACCAGCAAGCTCGACTACCTGCAGTGGCTCGGGGTGGACTGCCTCTGGTTGCCGCCGTTCTACACCTCGCCGCTGCGCGACGGCGGCTACGACGTCGCCGACTACACCGGCGTGCTGCCCGAGTTCGGCACCATCGACGACTTCGCCGAGTTCCTCAACGCCGCCCACGACCGCGGCATCCGAGTGATCATCGACTTCGTCATGAACCACACCTCCGACCAGCACCCGTGGTTCCAGGCCAGCCGCAACGACCCGGACGGCCCGTACGGCGACTTCTACATCTGGGAGGACGACGACACCCGCTACCCGGATGCCCGGATCATCTTCGTCGACACCGAGCCGTCCAACTGGACCTTCGACCCGATACGCAAGCAGTACTTCTGGCACCGGTTCTTCTCCCACCAGCCCGATCTCAACTTCGAGAACCCGGCCGTGGTGGACGCCATCATGGACGCGCTGCGGTTCTGGCTGGATCTGGGCGTCGACGGCTTCCGGCTGGACGCGGTGCCCTACCTGTTCGTCCGGGACGGCACCAACGGCGAGAACCTGCCCGAGACCCACCAGGTGCTCAAGCGGGTCCGCAAGGAGGTCGACGCCAACTACCCGGACCGGGTGCTGCTGTGCGAGGCCAACCAGTGGCCCGACGACGTGGTGGAGTATTTCGGCGACTTCTCCGTCGGCGGCGACGAGTGCCACATGGCCTTCCACTTTCCGGTGATGCCGCGGATCTTCATGGCGGTCCGGCGGGAGAGCCGCTATCCCATTTCGGAGATCCTGGCCCAGACCCCGCCGATCCCGGACAAGTGCCAGTGGGGGATCTTCCTGCGCAACCACGACGAGCTGACCCTGGAGATGGTCACCGACGAGGAGCGCGACTACATGTGGGCCGAGTACGCCCAGGACCCGCGGATGAAGGCCAACATCGGCATCCGCCGCCGGCTGGCCCCGCTGCTGGACAACGACCTGAACCGGATCGAACTGTTCACCGCGCTGTTGCTGTCGCTGCCCGGTTCGCCGGTGCTGTACTACGGCGACGAGATCGGCATGGGCGACAACATCTGGCTGGGCGACCGTGACGGCGTGCGCACCCCGATGCAGTGGACCCCGGACCGTAACGCCGGCTTCTCCAGTTGCGACCCGGGCCGGCTGTACCTGCCGGTCAATCTGGACTCGATCTACGGCTACCAGGTCACCAATGTCGAGTCGCAGACCCGCAACACCTCCTCGCTGCTGCACTGGACCCGCCGGATGATAGGGCTGCGCAAGGCCAATCCCGCCTTCGGGATGGGCACCTTCACCGATCTGGGCGGCTCCAACTCGTGCGTGCTGTCCTTCGTCCGGGAGTTCGGCGACGACGTGGTGGTGTGCGTGAACAACCTGTCCCGGTTCCCGCAGGCGGTCGAGCTGGACCTGCGTCCCTGGCAGGGCGCCGAGCCGATCGAGATGACCGGCGGCAGCCACTTCCCGGCGATCGGCGAGCTGCCCTACCTGCTCACGGTGGCCGGCCACGGCTTCTACTGGCTGCGCATTCCGGTGCACCAGATGCCCGGTGGCTCCGGGTTGCCGTCCGCCGGTGCGCTGTCGACGGACTGGGCGGACGGCAGCGGCGCCGGGCCGGGAGACGACATCGATCGGGAGGGGGGCCTGCGATGAGAGTCACGGACGCCGAGGTGAGCCGGGTGCTGCGCGACTGGCTCGGCCGCCAGCGCTGGTACGCGGGCAAATCGCGAACCGGCACCGTGCAGGCCAGGCTGCTGGCCACCCTGGCCGCAGAGCCGCATCTGGTGCAGATCTGGCTGGCCGACGTCAGCTACGCCGAGGGCGTCGAGCACTACCAGGTGCCGTTGGTGATGCGGGCCGAATCCGTCGACCAGCTCAGCCACGCCCTGGTCGGTTCGGCCCCCGATGCCGACGGCGGCCCGCCGGTGGTGCTCTACGACGCGCTGCACGACAAGGAGGTCACCGGCCTCTGGCTGCAGGCGATCGCCGAGCAGAGCACGCTGGACGGGGTGGACTTCGTGCGCGTCGTGGAACCGGAGGAGATCCCGGTGCACGAGGCCAGCCTGGCGCTGTCCGCCGAGCAGTCCAACACCTCGCTGGTGTTCGGCGACGCCGCCATCCTCAAGGTGTTCCGGCGACTGGAGGCCGGCCTCAACCCCGACATCGAGGTGCATGCCGCGCTCGGCAGGCTGGGCGGCCGGCACATCGCCAAGCTGCTGGGCCACGTGCAGGCCGAGATCGGCGAACCGGGTTCGGCTCCCGAGACCTGGAGCCTAGCGATGCTGCAGGAGTTCATGACGACGGCCTCGGACGGCTGGCAGCTGGCCACCACCAGCGTGCGCGACCTGATGGCCGAGGCCGACCTGCACGCCGACGAGGCCGGCGGTGACTTCGCGGCCGAGGCGCACCGGCTCGGGGTGTCCACCGCCGAGGTGCACGCCGACCTCGCCGAGGCGTTCGGCACCACCGTGCTGGACCAGGCCGAGCTGGCCGACCGGGCAGCCGGCATGAACGGCCGGCTGACCGCGGCGCTGGCCGAGGTGCCGGAACTGGCCGAGGTGGCCGACGGGCTGCGGCAGGCCTACGCCGACTTCGCCGAGCTGCCCGGCCAGGTGCTGGCCCAGCGGGTGCACGGTGACCTGCACCTGGGCCAGGTGTTGCGCACCGCCTACCGCTGGGTGCTGCTGGACTTCGAGGGCGAGCCCGCCAAGTCCATCGGCGAGCGGCAGGCACACGACTCGCCGATCCGGGACGTCGCCGGCATGCTGCGCAGCTTCGACTACGCCGCCCGGCACCAGTTGATCGACATGGGCTCGACGCCGCAGTCGGAGTTCCGGGCCGCCGAGTGGGCCGAGCGCAACCGCACCGCGTTCTGCGCCGGCTACGCCCAGGCCGGTGGCCAGGACCCCACCGAGGCCGCGGCGCTGCTGCGCGCCTTCGAAGCCGACAAGGCGGTCTACGAGTCGGTGTACGAGGCGCGCAACCGCCCGCACTGGCTCCCCATCCCGCTCGCCTCCTTGCACCGATTGGCAGGAACCGCATGAGCACCGAGGATCACAGCGACCCGACCGGCGGCGCCGGCGACCCGATCGGCGCGGCAAAGAAGGCTGCCAAGGCAGTGGTGAAGAAGGTCGCGGGAGCCGCAGGAGTGGCCAAGGCACCGGCGAAGAAGGCCCCGGCCAAGGCACCGGCGAAGTCACCGGTGAAGAAGGCCGCGGCCAAGGCTCCCGCGAAGAAGGCGGCGGCGAAGGCTGCCGGCCCGCAGGCCGGACCGCCGGTGGTCGGCACCCCCCCGCCCGGTGAGCCGGCGGTGGTTTCGGCTGCGGACGACACCCCGCAGGCCGCCTCGGGCGAACTCGCCAGCACCGCCGAGGCGACCGCGCTGGCCACCCCGCGGTCGACCCGCACCACCAGCCCGGCCGAGGAGCAGTCGACCGCGAGCACGCCGTCCGATCGGACCGATCCGGCGCCGAGCCGGGAGGACCTGGACCGGGTGGCGGCCGGCGTGCACTCCGGGCCGCATTCGGTGCTCGGCGCCCACCCGGTGGGCCCCGGCCGGACCGCCATCCGCACCCTGCGTCCGGAGGCCAGCGCGGTCAGCGCGGTCATCGCCGGGCAGCGCTACCCGCTGGAGCAACTGCACCCCGGTGGCATCTTCGGCGCGGTGCTCGACGTCGGGCCCACCGACTACCGGCTCGAGGTCAGTTACGGCGAGGACAAGTTCATCGTCGACGACCCGTACCGGTGGCTGCCCACCCTGGGCGAGCTGGACCTGCACCTGCTGGGCGAGGGCCGGCACGAGCAGCTGTGGGACGTGCTGGGCGCCCACGTGCGCAGCTACGACACCCCGTCCGGGCCGGTCACCGGCACCTCGTTCGCGGTCTGGGCGCCCAACGCGCAGGCCGTCCGGGTGGTCGGCGACTTCGACTACTGGTCCGGCCGGGCGTTTCCGATGCGCTCGATGGGCGGCCCCGGTATCTGGGAGCTGTTCATCCCCGGCGTCGGCGACGGCTGCCGGTACAAGTTCCAGATCCTCGGCGCCGACGGCGAGTGGCGCGACAAGGCCGACCCGATGGCCTTCGCCACCGAGGTGCCGCCGGCCACCGCGTCGGTGGTGTTCACCTCCTCCTACAGCTGGAACGACGAGGCATGGCTGACCTCGCGCGCCGAGACGGCCTGGCACGCCGCACCGATGTCGATCTACGAGGTGCACCTGGGCTCCTGGCGGCTGGGCCTGGACTACCGGCAACTGGCCGAGCAACTGGTCGACTACGTCCGCGACACCGGCTTCACCCACGTGGAGTTCCTGCCGGTGGCCGAGCACCCGTACGGCGGCTCCTGGGGTTACCAGGTGTCCTCCTACTTCGCGCCGACCTCCCGGTTCGGCAGCCCGGACGACTTCCGCCACCTGGTGGACGCGCTGCACCAGGCCGGCATCGGCGTGATCGTGGACTGGGTGCCGGCGCACTTCCCGAAGGACTCCTTCGCCCTCGCCCGCTTCGACGGCACCCCGCTGTACGAGCACGCCGACCCGCGCCGCGGCGAGCAGCCGGACTGGGGCACCTACGTCTTCAACTTCGGGCGCAGCCAGGTCCGCAACTTCCTGGTCGCCAACGCGCTGTACTGGCTGGAGGAGTTCCACATCGACGGCCTGCGGGTGGACGCGGTCGCCTCGATGCTCTACCTGGACTACTCCCGCAAGGCCGGCGAGTGGCTGCCCAACGTGCACGGCGGCCGCGAGAACCTGGAGGCGGTGGCGTTCCTGCAGGAGATGAACGCCACCGTCTACAAGCGGGTGCCCGGCGTGGTGACCATCGCCGAGGAGTCCACCTCGTGGCCCGGGGTGACCCGGCCGACCCACCTGGGCGGGCTCGGCTTCGGCTTCAAGTGGAACATGGGCTGGATGCACGACACCCTGGGTTACGTCCAGCACCAGCCGGTGCACCGGCAGTACCACCACCACGAGATGACCTTCTCGATGGTCTACGCCTACTCCGAGAACTACGTGCTGCCGTTCAGCCACGACGAGGTGGTGCACGGCAAGGGGTCGCTGCTGAACAAGATCTCCGGCGACCGGTGGCAGCAGATGGCCACCCTGCGGGCGCTGTATGCCTTCATGTGGGCGCACCCGGGCAAGCAGTTGATCTTCCAGGGCTCGGAGTTCGCGCAGGGCGGCGAGTGGAGCGAGGGCCGGACGCTGGACTGGTGGTTGCTCGACGGCGCCGACCACGCCGGGGTGCACCGGGTGGTCTCCGACCTCAACCGGCAGTACCGCGGCGACCGGGCGCTGTGGTCGCAGGACACCCTGCCGGCCGGCTTCGACTGGATCGACGCCAACGACGCCAGTGGCAACGTGTTCTCGTTCCTGCGCTGGGGCGACGACGGCTCGGTGCTGGCCTGCGTGGTCAACTTCTCCCCGGTGCCACACGAGCACTACCGGCTCGGCCTGCCCCGCGCCGGACGGTGGGAGGAGGCGATCAACACCGACGCCGAGATCTACGGCGGCTCCGGGGTCGGCAACCTGGGTGCGGTCACCGCCGAGGAGCGCAGCTGGCACGGCCAGCCCGCCTCGGCGACCGTCCGGGTGCCGCCGCTGGGTGCGCTGTGGCTGCGCTACCAGCCGGACGGTGCATCGCCGACCGCCGTCGAGTCCTAACAGGATGGCGGTCGGGTAGGGAATGGTCGGCCAGAGGGCACCTCTCAGCGATATCCCGAATTCGGTCACTTGACGTAATCAAGTCCGGCATACTCCGTTCGGTTCGTAACTGTACGTAATCGACATGGAGGTCGCCGTGACTCGCCTGACCCGCCCGGCCGCGGCCGGTATCGCTTTTCTTCTGACCTGCGGCGCGCTCGGTGCCACCCCGGCCCTGGCCGTAACCGGCAATGCCCACGCCCACGCCAAGGCCGCCGGGCACAGCCGACCGGCACACAAGCACGCCGCCGCGTCGCACAAGCCGGTCGACAAGCTCGCCGGCGCCCGCAAGGGCGCCTCCAAGGCCCTGGCCGCCGGCGCCGCCCGGGTGCGCCGGATCGCGGCGGCGGAGGCCGCCTCGGCACTGCTGTCCGCCGACGACAAGGCTGGCCTGGCCGCCGCCACCGCTGCCGACCTGGCCGCCCTCACGGCCGACGGTGCCGCGGTGACCGCCGCGACCTCCGGGCCGGCGATCCGGGCCGCCGTCGAGGCCGGGCTACGGACGGTGCAGGGCGCCGAACTTCAGTACCAGCTCGGCACCGCCGCGGGCCGGACGGTCGCCGCCGCGGCGAAGCTGGCCGCCGGTGCCGACGAGCTGGACGGCCAGGCCGACGAGCTGGCGACGGCCGGCACCGACGTCAGCACGGTCAGCACTCCGCTGGCCGACCTGGCCGGCAAGCTCGACCAGGCGCGGTCCGGGGCTGCAGCTGCGATGGCCGCCGCCCTGGCGGTTCCGGCCACGGTCACCGCCGTGCAGCTGCGCAGCGCCCGGACCACCGCGCGGGCCGAACTGGCTGCCGCAGCCGCGGCATTGGCCGCAGCCGGCCAGGATCTCGCCACCGCGACGGCCGCACTGGAGGCGCTGCAAGCACCTGTCGACAGCACTGAGTAATCGATATTCTCGTTTCAGTAACCCATCGTCACGGAATTCGCTTTCGGGCTCGCCGAGTGCGACGTGTCACCCCCGGACGGCTCAACTGGGCCGGTTTCGGCCGATGAGGAACCTGAACACCTCGACCGGAAGGACCTACCTCATGACCCGTCTTCTGCGCCCGGCCACCGCCGGCATCGCCCTGCTGCTGGCCGCCGGCATCCTCGGCGCCGCCAACCCGGCCTTCGCCGACAAGAGCGCCAAGGTTGCCGTCGTCGACGACAAGAGCGCCAGCATCACGGTGACCGACGACAAGAGCGCCGGCATCACGGTGACCGACGACAAGAGCGCCGGAGTCACCCTGACCCCGGCGGACAAGAGCGCCTGACCGCTCGCACCGTCCGGAGCGGGCGCCGGTCACCCGCGCCCGGCACGTGTCAGAAGAACGCCGCACCTCGGCGCCGCCCCGGGCGGCCCCAGGGTGCGGCGTTCTTTCCAGATCCACCTGCCTGACCGGCCGGCATGGAATACCTTCGGCGACCCGGTGGTTCCAGGATTTGTTGCATATGCAACGATGAGGAGGCTGGAAGACAATGGCTGCCATTACAGCTGACACCATGACCCTGCCCCGGGTGACCGGGGCCACCCTGGGCGATGTCGAGCGCCAGGTACTGGCGGTGTCCACCGCCCCGGCCGGCACGGAGGGCGAGGGCTTTCCGGTACGCCGGACCATGGCGGGCATCGACTACCGGTACCTGGACCCGTTCATCATGATGGACCACATGGGCGAGGTGGACTACGCCGCCGGCGAGCCCAAGGGCACCCACTGGCACCCGCACCGCGGCTTCGAGACCGTGACCTACCTGATCGAGGGCCAGTTCATCCACCAGGACACCCACGGCGGCGGCGGCGTCATCACCGAGGGTTCCACCCAGTGGATGACGGCCGGTGCCGGGCTGCTGCACATCGAGACCCCGCCGGAGAAGCTGGTCGAAGAGGGCGGGCTGTTCCACGGCTTCCAGCTGTGGGTCAACCTGCCCGCCAAGGACAAGTTCCTGGCGCCCAACTACCAGGGCATCGAGGCCGGCAACATCACCCTGCTGGCCAGCGCGGACGGCAGCTCGCTGCTGCGGGTGATCGCCGGCGAGGTGGACGGCCACCGCGGCCCCGGCTCGACGCACACGCCGATCACCCTGTTGCACGCCTCGGTCGCCCCCGGCAGCCAGCTCTCGCTGCCGTGGCAACCGACTTACAACGCGCTCGGCTACGTGATGGCGGGCTCGGGCACCATCGGCGCAAAGGGCGAGCCGATCCATGCCGGCCAGCTCGCGGTGTTCGGCCCCGGTGACCGGATCACCGTCTCGGCCGACGCCCGGCAGGACAGCCGGACCAGCTCGCTGGAGATCATCCTGCTGGGTGGCGAGCCGATCCGCGAGCCGATGGTGCACTACGGCCCGTTCGTGATGAACACCCGCGCCGAACTGCAGCAGGCGCTGACCGACTACCAGTCCGGCCGGCTGGGCGTGATCCCGCCGAACGCGATCATGCCGCACGTGCCGCGCGGCCAGCGCAGCCCGCTGGAGAGCTGACCGGACCGGGCCGGACCTCGCTGGTGGTCGAGATCGGTGCGGTGGCTCGGGGTCACCGCACCGATCAGCCGGCTACCGTCACCGTCCGGCAGCCGAGGGCAGCCGTACTGCCGATGCCGTATCGGTTGAGTGCGTAGGCGCACACCTGGTGCGGGCCGGGCGCGGCCCGCATCAGCACCGCGAAGCCGTGTGCGGCGCCCCAGCGCGGGTAGCGAACGGCCAGGTCGGGTCGCGGCTGGTTCGCCCAGATGCCGACCTGGCCACCCGGCTGCTCGTATACCGCCACCGGCACCGGTCCGGTGCTGGTGTCCGGGTCGAGCGCCCAGCCGCTGACCCGGATGCCCTGCCCGGCGACCACCACCGAGTCCAGCCGGCCGATCGGTGTGCCGCTGACCTGCACGGTCCGGCACCCGAGCGGCACCGTGCTGCCTGCCCCCGCAGCGTTCAGAGCACGCACGCAGACGGTGTGCCGTCCGGGGCCGGCGTTCAGCGTCAGCCGGTAGCCGTGGTTGCTGCCGTATCCGGGATGGGTCCGGCCGACGTCGTCGCGCGGGCTGTCGGCCCGCACCGAGGCCACCCTGCCGTCCAGCTGGACGGTCACCATCACTGCCGCGGTGGTGTCCGGATCGATCGCCCAGCCGCGGATGAAGACGGCTGCCAACTGCGGCACCACGTTGTCCAGGCTGCCCACCGGGTTGCCGGTGCGGATCGGCAGGATCGGCACCCCGCGCGAGGCCGCCAGCCGCTGCCGCTCACCCGCGGTCGGCCAACCGTTCGGGCGGCAGCCCTGCAGCGAGATGGACTGCTGCTGCATGACCGGCGCCGCCTGACCCGCCCCGCCGCAGAACGCGTGGCCGAAACCGAGCCAGTGGCCGGTCTCGTGGTTGACCACCAGGTTGCGATAACCGGCCAGCGAGGAGCCGGTGGCGTTCCAGGACGGCGAGGCGTTGAGCCAGCGGGTCTCGTTGATGACGACGTTGCGGCCGACCCGGCAGGAGTACGTGCTGTCACACGGCGAACCGAAGCCGGGCACCCGGTCGGCGGCGGCCAGCCACAGGGTGAAGTTGCCGCCGGAGGCGACCCTGCGGAAGGCGATCGAGCCGCCCAGGCTCCAGCCACGCGGGTCGGCATAGGTACTCGCCGCCCCGGCTGCGAACGATTCCAGGCTGCTGGTGTTCGCCAGCCCGCGCACCTGGTAGGTAAAGACGATCTGCGGCGCGGCGACGGCCGACGGCGGATTGACGCCGATCAGGCAGCCGGCGACGCAGAGCAGGACCGTGACCAGCGTGCGAATCGGCTGACGGTGCATCGGGTGAACTCCTGCCATCGCGTCTGATGGCCGCGATGCTGCCAGCCGGGCCCGGTTACCGGCCGGCCAACCCGGTCGGCGTTGCCAATCCGTTGCCCACCCGGCAGCCGGTCAGCCCGTCGCCGGCTTGCACGAACCGGCGACCACCTGGCGCACGCCGTCCCCGGCCGCGAGGTCCCGGTACGGCCGCAGGAACTGCGGATCGGACCAGTCCCACACCCGGTGCGGCGCGTCGTCGATCAGCGTGGGATAGGCACTCCAGCAGTACCCCGCCCGCAGGGTGGCGCCGGTCGCGGTGACGAACACCGACCAGAGCACGACAGCAGCAGCCGCGCCCACCACCGCCCGGTGCCGGGCGCCCGGCCGCCGCCACCGCTGGTCGACGATCCACCGGTAGGCAGGACCGCCCAGCACGCTGAGGCACGGCAGGATGTCGATCATCAGCCGGGGACCGTAGGTGGGCCCACCGGTGGAGCCGTAGCGGGAGATGGTGATCAACTGCGCCACCACCGTGAGCACCAGGACCAGCTCGAGTCCCTGCAGCCGGCCGGCGCGCCACAGCAGCACGGTGCCGGCCACCGCTGCCAGCACGATCGCCGAGTCATAGACCAGCAACCCCCGGTTGGGTGAGATCAGGTTCACCCAGACGGCATCGGCGAACTGGAGTTTCTTCGGCTCCGCGAAGCGGTGCCCGGCCTGGTAGTACGGCGGCAGCACCGTCCCGTACTGCGAGTACGAGACGGCGAAGAAGACCCCGAGAACCGCCGCCATCGGCAGCAGCACCCTGACGATGGCCGCCCGCAGCCGCAGCAGGGCATAGAGCAGCGCCAGGCCGGCGAACACCGCGTCCGTCGGTCGGGCCAGGCAGCAGAGCGGGATGAACACCCCGGCCCACCATGCCCAACGACGGTCGTCGGCCAGCCGCTGCAGGGCGATGATCGCGCAGGTCAGGAACAGGATGGATGCGGTCTGCTGCCACAGTGCCCGCGAGGCGACCGACCAGGCGCTGGAGGCGAACGCGAAGACCAGCGCGGCCAGCAGGGCGGTGCGGTGCGAGCCGGCCACCGCGGCGGCGCGCCGCACGGCCAGGTAGATGCCCACCGTGGACAGCGCGACCAGCAGGCTGGCGGTGGGTACCTCCAGCAGGAACGTCCGGTTCGGGTCGCTGATCGAGATCGACGCCGGATCGACGCCGGCCAGCCACGCCAGCACCGTCGCCGGCGTGGCGAGCAGCAGCGTCGGCCAGGGGAAGTAGGGCAGCACATGCCCGTTGTGCGTGACCAGGTCGGCCCGGTAGCTGAGTCCGGCGACCTGCGGGTAGCGCTCCAGGTGGAAGTCGTGCCGGGTCAGCGCCGACCACGAGGTGAGCACCGACAACCGCGAGTCGCTCGGCTGCACGCTCGGGCTGAGCGCATGCACGCCGAAGACGGCCAGACCGAGGACGAGCAGCTGCCGGTGCCTCCCGGCGACCTGTCGCTGAGCGGGCGCGTCCCCGTCGACCGCCGGACCGGCACCCTCGACCAACCGACTCACCCTGCCCGTGTCAGGAATGGCGTGATGGGGGTCACGTCTGTGCGACAGCGTGCCAGACAGATCGCTCGCCGGATAGGGCCGTTCCGGCACAGCGCGCGATCAGGACAAGGAGCATCAGACCGCGCGATCGGCACCGCGCCGCGGGGTCAGAACAGCGCGTTGGCCAGTTCCCGGCGGGCCGGCGGCACCCGGGGGTCGTCCGGGCCGAGCAGGTCGAAATACTCCACCAGCCGGTCCCGAACGGGGGTCCGGTCGTCACCACGCAGCCGTCGCACCAGCCCGATCAACCGGCTGAACGCCGCCTCGATCTGGTTGTCGGCGAGTTCGGCGTCGGCGGCTGCCAACTGGGTCGGCACGTCGTCAGGCTGCAGCACCGCCTGGTGCAGCACGTCGGCCGGCAGCACCGCCAGCCGGCGCAGTAGCTCCACCTGGCGCAGCGCCAGCTGGGCGAGGGCGTTGCCGGGCTCGGCGTTCAGGATCGCCTGGTAGCGCTCGGCCGCCAGGTCGAAGTCGCCGTCCTGCAGCGCGTCCTCGGCGGCGGTGAACCGCTCGTCCTCCGGCAGCTCGGGCGCCGTCGCGGCGGCATCCGGGCCCTCGGCGCCATCGGCCGCCGGGCCGGACAGTCCGGCCTGGCTCGCCGCCTGCAGCAGCGCGGCCAGGAACTCGCGGACCTGCGGCTCGGGCAGCGCGCCCTGGAAGCCCGGCACCAGCTGACCGCCGATCACCGCGAACACGGTGGGGATGCTCTGCACCTGCAGCATCTGGGCGATCCGCTGGTTGGCGTCCACGTCGACCTTGGCCAGCACCCAGCTGCCGCCGGCCTCGTCGGCCAGCCGTTCCAGCAGCGGCGAGAGCTGCTTGCACGGCTGGCACCATTCCGCCCACAGGTCCAGCAGCACCGGCACCTGGAAGGAACGGTCCAGCACCTCGGACTGGAAGTTGGCCTCGGTGGCGTCGATGACGTACTGGCCACCGGCCGGCGGCGGCGCGGTGGCGGCACGGGCGGCCGCCTCGGAACGGGCCTTCACGGCGGCGAGGTCGACCGCCCCGCTCATCGCCGCGAGCGCGGCGGGCGACGGGGCGGGCGTGGAACGGGCAGGGCGGGAACCAGGGCGCATGAGGACCATTTTCCATCCCGGCGGTCAGCGGCCGGGCAGCACCCTGGCTGCCCGGCACGCAGGGAGTGCGAGCGGGCGATCAGAACCGGGCGGGCTCCCGGTGCTCGCCCCACAGCGGCTTGAACGCGTTGCAGATCTCGCCCAGGGTGGCCTCGGCGCGCACCGCGTCCAGCATCGCCGGCACGGTGTTCTGGTTCCGGACGGCGGCGGCCACCATCCGCTCCAGCGCCTCGGTGACGGCCTGCTCGTCGCGGCCGGCCCGCCGGGCCGCCACCAGCTCGCGCTGCTCGAGCTCGACCTCGTGGGAGACCCGGAGGATCTCCAGCGGCTCGCCGTACTCGCCCTGGTGGACGTTGACGCCGACCACCCGCTTGTCGCCCTTCTCCAGTGCCACCTGGTAGCGGAACGCCGACTCGGCGATCTCGCCGGTGAACCAGCCGTCCTCGATGCCGCGCAGCAGGCCGGCGGTCATGGTGCCGTCGCCGCCCATCTCCTTGATCTGGGCGAAGATCTTCTCGGCCTCGGCCTCGATCTTGTCGGTCAGCGCCTCGACGTACCAGGAGCCGCCGAGCGGGTCGGCGACGTTGAGCACGCCGATCTCCTCGGCGATCACCTGCTGGGTGCGCAGCGCGATCTGGGCCGACTTGTCGGTGGGCAGCGCCAGCACCTCGTCCAAGGCGTTGGTGTGCAGCGAGTTGGTGCCGCCCAGCACCGCCGACAGCGCCTCGATGGCGGTCCGGACGATGTTGTTCTCCGGCTGCTGGGCGGTCAGCGACACCCCGGCGGTCTGGGTGTGGAACCGCAGCCACTGCGCCTTGTCGGTCTTGGCGCCGTAGACGTCGCGCATCCACCGGGCCCAGATCCGGCGGGCGGCCCGGAACTTGGCGATCTCCTCGAAGAAGTCCAGGTGGGCGTCGAAGAAGAACGACAGGCCCGGTGCGAACTGTTCGATGTCCAGGCCGCGGGACAGCCCCAGCTCGACGTAGCCGAAGCCGTCGGCCAGCGTGAAGGCCAGCTCCTGCGCGGCCGTCGCGCCGGCCTCGCGGATGTGGTAGCCCGAGACCGAGAGCGGCTTGTAGGCCGGAATGCCTTCGGCGACGAACTCCATCAGGTCCCCGATGAGCTTGAGGTGCGGCTCGGGTGGGTAGATCCACTCCTTCTGCGCGATGTACTCCTTGAAGATGTCGGTCTGCAGGGTGCCGTTCAGCCGGGAGATGTCCACACCCTGGCGCTCGGCGGCCACCACGTACATGCAGAACACCGGCACCGCGGGGCCGGAGATGGTCATCGAGGTGGTGACCGAGCCCAGGTCGATGCCGTCGAAGAGGGTTTCCATGTCGGCGGCCGAGTCGATCGCCACGCCGCAGTGCCCGACCTCGCCCAGCGAGCGCGGGTCGTCGGAGTCTCGTCCCATCAGGGTGGGCATGTCGAAGGCCACCGAGAGGCCGCCGCCACCGGAGGCCAGGATCAGCTTGTAGCGCTCGTTGGTCTGCTCGGCATTGCCGAAACCGGCGAACTGCCGGATGGTCCAGGGCTTGCCCCGGTAGCCGGTGGCGTGCAGGCCACGGGTGAACGGGTACTCCCCCGGCCAGCCGATCCGATCCATCCGGTCGTCCGAAGTCCCCTCGGACGGGCCGTAGACCGGCTCGACCTCGACGCCGGACAGGGTGGTGAAGTCGCGCTCGGCGATCCGGGACTTCTCATAGCGCTGCTGCCAGCGGGCCCGGCCCGCCTCGATCTGCTCGGCATCCATCCCTCGATGCTACTAGGACGTCCGAGTAGATGCTAGGACGTCCTAGTAATGGTGCTCACGCTCGGCAACCACCGAGTGCCGTGATGGATGCCCGAGTTGCGGGGTTTCGATTCGTATATACGGTAAGGCCATTCCATCCATGAAGGAGGAGGCCCGTGCCCCGATCCACCAGACGCCTCACACTGCTGGCCGCTCTCGCGGCCAGCGCGGTCGCCATGCTGTCCGCCGGCGGGTCGGCCGGGGCCAACACCGGCTACCCGGTCTGCGTCGTTGCCGGCACTCCGGTGGAGACCGGTCCCGGCGGCACCGTCACGTACACCATGAACGCCCAGCAGGCCTGGCACGTCTACACGCAAGAGGCCAACCAGTGGACGCAGGGCTATGTCAGCCGCACCGATCCGGTGCAGCGCGGCTGGGTGTGGGGCGGCCACTTCGACTACTCCCGGACCCCGATCCACTCCCCCAGCGGCGGGGACTACTGCCCGTAGCCCCGTAGCCGTTGCCCGTCGAAACCCCCGAGGAGCTTCGCCATGCCCCGTCGCACCAGCCGCCTGCTGGCGGCCACCACCACCGCGCTTGCCTGCGCCGGCCTGATGTCGGTTGCCCCGACCTCGGCCTGGGCGGTCACCGACCCCGACCGGGGTATCTGCCAGGACGGCACCAACTCCAACCCGCCCGGCATGTGGCTGCGCAACCCCGACAACATCGGTGAGAACCTGCTGTTCCTCACCAAGACCGGCTATGCCGGCTCGCAGGACCACTTCTACATCACCGGCGAGTTCACCAAGACCAACGGTGCGCACTGGTGGGTCGGCTACGGCTACGACGTCGACAACGGCATCAAGCGCTACGGCGCGGCCTTCGACCAGTGGGTCGCCAAGTCCGGCGGCGGGTGCCCCTGAGCGACATCGCCCGGCAGTCCGGCGCCGGGCGATGTCGCCGGCGAACGGTCAGGCGGCGCCGGTGAGTTCGGCGACCTGCTCGTCGGTCAGCCGCAACCCGGCCGCGCCGACGTTGTCCTCCAGGTGGCTGACCTTCGAGGTCCCCGGGATCGGCAAGGTCACCGGCGAGGTCGCCAGCAGCCAGGCCAGCGCGACCTGCGACGGGCTCGCTCCGGTGGCCTGCACGACGTGGTCCACCGGGCCGCCGGGCTTGGCCAGGTCACCGGCCGCGATCGGGTACCACGGGATGAAGCCGATACCCTCGGCCTCGCAGTAGCGCAGCACGTCCTCGGACTGCCGGGTGGTCAGGTTGTAGAGGTTCTGCACGGTGGCGATCTCGGCGATCTCGCGGGCAGCCTTGATCTCGGAGACGCTCACCTCGGACAAGCCGATGGCGCCGATCTTCCCCTCGTCCTGCAGGGCCTTGAGCTCACCCACCTGGTCGGCCAGCGGCACCTCGGGGTCGATCCGGTGCAGCTGGAACAGTTCGATCCGTTCCAGCTTCAGCCGGCGCAGCGAGAGTTCGGCCTGCTGGCGCAGGTAGGCCGGGCGACCGACCGGCGTCCACTGCTCCGGTCCCTGCCGGGTGAGGCCCGCCTTGGTGGCGATCAGCAACCCGTCGCCATACGGGTGCAGCGCCTCGGCGATGATCTCCTCGCTGATGCCGGGGCCGTAGGAGTCGGCGGTGTCGATGAAATCGACTCCCAGCTCCACCGCGCGGCGCAGCACCGCGATGCACTCGGCCCGGTCGGTGGGCTCCCCCCAGATGCCGGGACCGGTGATGCGCATCGCGCCGAATCCCAGCCGGTGCACGGAGCGGCCGGCGATCGAGAAGGTCCCGGATGCCTCGGCGGTGACGGTGCCGTCTGTTGTCACGTTGGTGTCTCTCCCGTACTCGCGAATAGGTGTGTTTCTCTTCGCGACAACTCCTCGCCGCGGCGGCACATTCCGCCCGCGCCAGCAGTTGCGCAACTTCCAGCGTGCCCGACGGGTCGGTCCCGGCATGCTGGCCGCGCAATCTTGCATCTCGTATCCGATATGCACGCCCTGGGGCACAAGACGGATAAGCGATAGCTACAGCTCCAGGCCCCGGCATGACTGAGAATGGCGCCATGACCACTCCGGGCTACGCCTCGATCCGGCCGCCGGCGCTGCGGCCGGGCGACACCGTCGCGGTGGTGTCGCTGTCCTCGGGCGGACCGGCCGCCTTCCCGCACCGCTACGCCGCCGGCAAACGGCAGCTTGCCGAGACGTTCGGCCTGCGGGTGATCGACGCACCGCACGCCACCAGGGACTCCGACTGGCTGCGCGACAATCCGGCCGCCCGGGCCGACGACCTGCACTGGGCACTGACCAACCCGCAGGTGCACGGCGTCGTGTCGAGCATCGGCGGCCACCACGCGCTGCGGATGGTGCCCTATCTGGACCACGGCCTGATCGCCGCGCATCCCAAGGTGTTCACCGGCTACTCCGACACCACCATCAACCACCTCGCCTTCGGCAAGGCCGGCGTCGGCTCGTTCTACGGCATGGCGGTGCTCAGCACCGCGGCCGAGAACGGCGGCATTCCGGCCTTCTCGGCTGACTCGTTCCGCGCCACCGTGATGTCGACCGAGCCGATCGGCGACCTGGCGCCGGCGCCGGTGTGGACCGAGGAGCAACTGGACTGGTTCGCACCGGAACTGCAGGACCGGCGCCGGCGCTGGGTGCCCAACTACGGCTGGCTGTGGTTGCAGGGCAGCAAACCGGTGCAGGGTCACCTGATCGGCGGCTGCCTGGAGGTGCTGGCGATGGCGGTGGGCACCGAGGTCTGGCCCGACCTGGCCGATTTCGACGGTGCGGTGCTGCACCTGGAGCTGTCCAACGAGCAGCCGCCGCAACTGCAGGTGCAGGCCTGGCTGCGCCAGTTCGCCGCCCTCGGCATCGTCTCGCGGTTGTCGGCCCTGCTCTTCTCCCGGCCGGAGGGGATGTCGCTGCGCCGGACGCTGGCGCTCTATGACGCGGTTCGCGAGGAGCTGATGATCGCCGGCCGGGAAGACCTGCCGTTCGTGGCGAACCTGGATTTCGGGCACTCCTCGCCGATGGGCGTGCTCCCCCTCGGGCGGCAGATGATCGTCGACCCGGTGCGGCAGTGGCTCAGCATTCCGGAGGCCGCCGTCAGCTGACCGGGTATCCGGCTCGGACGGTGCCAGGCGGTGCCGGTCAGACCTCGCCGGTCAGGTTGGTCAGGTGCCGGGTCAGCTGGCGGTCAGACCTCGAAGTCGCCGGCCTCGATGCGCAGCCGGCGCAGCGAGGCGAACAGGCCTGCCAGGTCCTCGGCCGACAGGCCTTCCAGCCCGAACCGGTTCTTGTGCAGCTCGCGGGTGGCGGCGTCGGCGACCCGTCGTCCCTCGTCGGTCAGCACCGCCAGGGTGCCCCGGCCGTCGCGCGGGTTCGGCTCGCGCCGGACCATTCCGGAGGCTTCCAGCCGGTCGATCAGGTTGGTCACGCTGGTGGCGTGCACCTGCAACCGCTCGCCGATCTTGGACAGCGGCAGCGCGCCGGAGGAGGAGAAGGTCAGCAGCACCAGCGCCTCGTAGCGGGCGAAGGTCAGCCCGAACGGGCGCAGCGCCGCGTCCAGGCCGGCGATCAGGATCTGCTGGGCCCGCATGATGGAGGTGACCGCACGCATCGCGGCATAGACCTGCTCGCCGGCGTCGGGGTAGTGCTTGGCCCAGGAATCGCTGGCGCGCTCGACCGGGTCGAAGGGCAGCGGTCCGGACATACGGGTAAGCCTAACGACTAGCCCACACTGGGCCCGCAGGACAACCGGGACGGTGTCGTCGAGGACTATCGTGGCCTCATGACGCTCGCACCCCAGCCCGACTTCGACGCCCTGGACCGGGTGGACCTGCTGGACCTCGACGACACCCTCGACGGCGAGGACCGGCTGCTGCGCGACACCGTCCGCCGGTTCGCCACCGAGCAGTTGCGCCCACACATCGCCGAGTGGTTCGAGGCGGGCACCCTGCCGGCCCGTGACCTGGCGCTGGAGTTCGGCAAGCTCGGCGTGCTGGGCATGCACCTGTCCGGTTACGACTGCGCCGGCGCCAAGGCCAGCCAGTACGCACTGGCCTGCACCGAGATCGAGGCGGTCGACTCCGGGCTGCGCTCGCTGGTCAGCGTGCAGGGATCGCTTGCGATGTATGCCATCCACGCCTACGGCAGCGAGGAGCAGAAGCAGGAGTGGCTGCCCCGGATGGCGCGCGGCGAGGCGATCGGCTGCTTCGGCCTGACCGAGCCCGACGCGGGATCGGACCCGGCCTCGATGCGCACCTACGCACGCCGCGACGGGGACGACTGGATACTGCACGGCTCGAAGATGTGGATCACCAACGGCTCGATCTCCGACGTCGCGGTGGTGTGGGCGAGGACCGAGGACGGAATCCGCGGCTTCCTGGTGGAGAAGGGCACCGCCGGCTTCACCAGCTCCGATGTGCACCACAAGATCTCGCTGCGTGCCTCGATCACCTCCGAGCTCAGCATGGACGAGGTGCGGTTGCCGGCCAGTGCCCTGCTGCCCGAGGCGCGTGGGCTGCGGGCACCGCTGGGGTGCCTGACCGAGGCCCGCTTCGGCATCATCGCCGGCGTGGTCGGCGCGGCCCGGGACTCGCTGGCCAGCGCCTTGGAGTACGCCAACAGCCGGGTGCAGTTCAGCCGGCCGATCTCGTCCTTCCAGCTGACCCAGCGCAAACTCGCCGAACTCGCGGTGTCGGTGAACACCATGCAGTTGGTGGCCCGCAGGTTGGCCGAACTCAAGGACGCCCACCGGATCCAGCCACACCAGGTCAGCTTCGGCAAGTTCTCCAACGTCTCGGCGGCGCTGGAGGTGTGCCGGGAGGCGCGCAGCATCCTGGGCGGCTCGGGCATCACCACCGAGTACTCGCCACTGCGGCACGCGGTGAACCTGGAGACCGTCTACACCTACGAGGGCACTCACGAGGTGCACACCCTGGTGTTGGGCGAGCGACTCACCGGCTTCTCCTCCTATCGCTGACCGCTCGTCCTCCGAGCCCTGTAACAAGCCTTGCCCGCCCGGCGGGAAATAACCCGGCCGGAGAGCAATCTGTGGATGACTGCCACTGCTGAGCCGGGCTGTGGATAACTCGACGCACCCGTCGGCCGGTTTGCCTAACGTGCTGCCCCATGCGGGAGATGACCGGCGAGTCCGGATCGGGTTGCCATGGCGACTAACCGGTTCCAGCTGCCGGGTGAAGGCCTGCTGGCAGCCCGGGTCTGCCTGGCGCAGCGAATGCCGGCCGGCGATCCGGTGCAGCTGCGGTGGGCTGCCCGGCGCTCCGATGCGCGAGCCGCCGACCTTCGCCGGATAGCCACGAGCCTGCTGTCCTGCACCGAGACCCCGATCTGGACCGGCGTGGCCCATCGGGCGTTCGTCGAGCAGCTTCGAGCGACTGCTCCGTCTCTGACGGCGACCGCCGAGCGGTACGAGCACTATGCCGGCGCGTTGGCCAGCTACGCGAGCGTGCTGGACGAGACCGCTCCGCTGCTGGTCAGCACCCGCGATCGGCTGCGCCAGCGTTACGAGGAGATCTCCGGACGATGCCCCGGGATGGGCGGGGCCGAGCAGACCACGCCGCCCGATTCGAGCGACCTGCTGCCGCTGGCCGGCACCTTCAAGGCCGGCTACGACCGGTGGGCCCACGCCCTGGACCGCTGCATCCAGGCGCTGTCGCAGGCGGACCACGCCGACCCGACCCGGGACCGGCACGGCTTCACCGCGTTGGCCCATCGGGCCGTCGGGGCTGTCGGGGCGGTGCTCAGTCCGTTCGAGCGGGCGGTGCTGCATCCGTCGCTGGCCAACGTCTCGGCCTGTCTCGACTCGCTCAACGTCGGGCTGACCGCCCTCGGGGTCGGCCTGCTGTTCATCTGCCCCGCCGCCGGCGCGGCCTGCCTGACCGCGGCCACGGTGCTGGCCGTCGCCCAGTTGGCGGTGGACGGCGCCCGGCGCGAACGGGGTGAGCGGGTCAGCGCCGGGCACCTCGGCATGGAACTGGCAGCGGCCATTCCGATCGGCGGAAATGCGGTGCGCGGGCTGCGGGCGACAGAGCAGGTGACGCACCTCGTTCCCGGTGGCGGACTGATGGCACACGAAGGGCTGGAGGGCGGGCACACCCTGGCCAAGCACGTCGCCAAGAGCGAGCAGTTTCTGCGCCACCGGCTCGCCACCGAACCAGACCTCACTGCGGCATCGACGTTCTACGATCGCCATACCGCAGAGTCCGGCATCAGTGCGACCCTTGAGGAACATCGTGCAACCATGACCCGCTGGCGAGCTGGGACCACGAAGACCCTGATCATCGAGTCGGAAATGCCTCGACCGGTCGGCATCGTCATTCACCGATTTGCTCGCGGGCCCGTCGAAGCGAGCACGATTCGGGTGGTCATCAAACGCAGCCGGGCGATGCCAGCGGGATTTCGGATCTACACGGCTATGGTGATCGAATGACGCAGTTTCCGGCGCTGTACCAGTTTCTCGGGGGTTATCTCCACGAAGACTGGAAGGACGACTATCCCGATCTCTGGCATGCCGTGGACGACTTCGTCGACGGCGAACCGGACTGGGCGCCTCGCTTCAACGCCGACGTTCAGCAACTGCTCGACGAATGCGCCACGGAGCAGCAGATCGAGCAGCAGTTCCATCAGCTCGGTGCCGTCTACTACCCACCCGGCGGCGGCTGGGACAGCTACCGAGCCTGGTTGCTTGCTGTCGCGGCACACGTCGAGGACAAGCTGCACACCTTCCCGGCCGCTTGATCAACCGCGTGCGTCGAGGACGAGTCGTGAAGCATGCGCCGGCGTTAGAACTCTTCCTCGGGGCTCCTCCACGAGGACTGGATGCACGACTACCTGACCTATGGCACGCGGTGGATGACTTCATCGACGGTGAGCCGGACTGGGCGCCCAAACTCAACAATGAGATCGCGCAACGGCTCGTCGACTGCGACACCGAGGCCACGTTGGAGGACGCCTTGGTGAAGCTCGGCCTGGTCTACCACCCGCCTGGCGACGGGTGGGACAGTCATCGCGCCTGGTTAGCAGCAGTCGCGAACTATGTCGACAAGCACCTGCACAAGACTCCCGCCGCCTGAGCAACCGCGGACAAGCTCGGCTCAGACCGAGGCCGGTACCCCGGCGCGACTCAGCCGGCCAGCCTTGCGCGCGCCGCGCAGCACCCGTACCACCATGGCCGGTTTCATCAGCTCGGCCGGGTCGGTGATCAGGTGCTGCACCGAGGTGAACGTCCGCCGGACCTGCGGGTCGACCATCGAGGCCAGCTGCACCCGCTTGGCGTAGGCGTTCTTCAACCGGATACCGCGCGGCCGTTCGCCGCCCGTCTCCGGATAGCCGAAGTCGCCACCGGTCGCGAACTGCCACGGGGTCGCCACGATCCTCCCCGCCTGCTGGTAGTACCGGCGGGACAGCTGCGCATCCACCGGACCGGCAGCGCCGTCGAGCAGCGTCCCCAGCTCCACCGCCTCCAGCGCCGCGCAAGTCATGCCCTGGCCGTAGATCGGATTGAAGCTGCAGATCGCGTCACCGAGCGCCAGGTACCCGCCGGGCAGTTCGCTGAGTTCCTCGAAGTAGCGCCGCCGGCTGGTCGGGTAGTGCACCACCGAGAGTTCGGTAAGTGGCTCGCAGCGCTCCAGCAGCCGGGCGATGCCGGGATGCGGCAACTCCCGGGCGTGCTGCTCGAAGGCCGCCAGATCGCGCGGGAAGTCCTCGTGCCAGCCGCCCAGCGAGATCAGCCACCGGTCATCCTCCACCGGCAGCGCGAGGCCGGCCCGCTTCTCGCCCGGCGGGCTGGGCAGCGAGAACACCGCCGTGCCCTGCAGCAGGTCGCCCGGCGAGCGGCGGTAGAACCGGGTCGCGTACCCGACGCCGACCTTGACCTCGCTGGTCCGCGGCGCCGGGAACCCGAGTGCTGCCAGCCAGTGGTTGGACCGGGCGCCCCGGCCGGTGCAATCGACGACCAGGTCGGTCTCGACCAGCTCACCATCGTCCAGCCGGGCGCCGGTGACCCGGCCGCCGACGCCCTCGAGTCCGGCCACCGACACGCTGTCGCGGATGGTGACGTTGGGCAGCGCCGCCACCCGCCGCCGGATCGCCAGCTCCAGCAGCGGCCGGCTGAAGGTGACCAGCCGCAGGTCGGACGGCTCGGCCGGCCAGATCGCGCCGAACCGGTAGAAGGACAGCCCGGTGCCCGGATCGAAGCGCACCCCGCCGGCGGCGACCAGTTCGTCCATCAGGCCGTCGAACAGCTCACCCAGCGCCCGCTGACCCGAAACCAGCAGCACGTGGCCGTGGCCGCCCTGGGTCACCCCGCGACGTGGCACCGCGGCGTCCGGCAGCTCGTCGCGGTCGAGCACCAGCACCTGGGCGAAGCGGTCCGACAGCGCACGCGCGGCGCACAACCCGGCGATGCCGGCCCCGATCACCACCGCGCAGGACCGCTCCGAGGAGTTCACCACCACAGCGGAAGTTCCTCCAGCCGGCGGACCACCAGGCCCTGGGTGTAGCGCAGGTCCGACTCCGGCACCGCCAGCCGCAGGTTAGGCATCCGGGCCAGCAGGCCCTTCATCGCCTCCTGCAGCTCCACCCGGGCCAGCTGAGCGCCGAGGCAGTGGTGCACGCCGGCGCCGAAGGCCAGGTGCGGGTTGGTCGGCCGGTCCAGGTCCAGGCCGTCCGGCTCGGAGAACCTCAGCTCGTCCCGGTTGGCCACCATGAAGGCCGGCAGCACCGTCGAGCCGGCCGGGATCAGGGTTCCGGAGAGCTCGACCGGCTCCAGGGTGACCCGCGGCAGCATCACGCCGGTCTCGCCGAGCTGGATGAACCGGCTGAGCTCCTCGACGGCGGCCGGGATCTTGCTCGGGTCGGCCTGCAGCGCCGCCAGCTGCTCGGGAAAGCGCAGCAGGGTCAGCACGAACAGGTTGATCTGGGTGGTGGTGGTCTCGTGACCACCGATCATCACCCCGATGCTGACCATCAAGAGCTCTTCGTCGGTGAGCCGGTCGGAGTCGACGTTGACCTTGATCAGCGCGGTCAGCAGGTCATCGCCGGGCTGGTCGCGGCGGCTGTCGATCAGCTCCTTGAAGCCCTGGACGGCGGCGGCGGTGCCTTCCGGGTCGACCTGCCAGTCGCCCATCATGGTGTCCGACCACTCCTTGCACTTCCAGCGCTCCTCCTCCGGAATGCCGAACAGCTCGCTGATCACCGCCACCGGCAGCGGGGTGGAGAAGCCGGCCACCAGGTCGCAGGGGCCCTCGCCCACCAGCATGGTGTCCAGGAATCCCTCGACCAGCTCGGCGATCCGGGGGCGCAGCTCCTCGACGCGGCGCGGGGTGAAGGCGTAGGACACCAGCTTGCGCAGCCGGGTGTGCCGGGGCGGGTCCATGCCGATCAGCGACTCGGTCTCCAGCTCCCCCAGCTCCTTGGCCGGCCCACCCGGATCCTTCACCGCCGCCCGGCTGAACCGCCGGTCCACCAGGATCTGCCGGACGTCGGCGTAGCGCGAGACCAGGTAGGCCTCGATGCCGTCGGCCATCCGGACCTTGACCACCGGCTGGTTGCGCTGGAAGTCCACCAGCACCGGCGGCGGCTCGTAGATCGACGGCGGCGGGGGCAGCGGGTAGCTGATCATCGGTTGGCTTCCAGATGGGCTCACAGTGGTGCTCCTGACAGGGATCCGGTACGGGTGCTGCTGTACGCCTTTTCAGAACACAGCCGTTCCAGGACCGGCACCACCTGGGCCGGCGGCGGCATCGCCGCCACCTGCCCGGCAAGCTCGGCCGCTCGCTGCGGTATCCGGGTGCCGCCGAGCAGGTCGGCGACCAGACCCCGGACCTGGCCCGGGCCGGCCGCGGAATCCGGCAGGCTCAACGCCGCGCCGACGGCCACCAGCCGCTCGGCGTTGAAGTGCTGGTCCGAGACCAGGGGTACCACGACCTGCGGCACCCCGGCGGCCAGCGCCGTCATCATGCCGCCGGCACCACCCTGGTGGACCAGCGCCTGGCAGCTGGGCAGCACCAGCTGCAGCGCCAGCGGGGTGCGGGGCAGCCGGACGTTATCGGGCAGCTCCCCCAGCCCGGCGTGCTGGGCCGGGTGCAGCGCCAGCACCAGCTCGATGTCCAGGCCCGCCACCGCGGCGATCACCGCGGGCAGGTCGATCTTGGAGTCGATGCCCAGCGAGGCCATCATGGTGCCCCAGGTCAGGCACACCCGGGGCCGGTCCGGCGGCGGCAGCCGCAGCCAGTCCGGCAGCACGGTCGGGCCGTTGTAGGGCACGAACCGGACCGGTGTCGAGGGTGCCGCCAGCGCCACCTGCATGCCCGGCGGGCACGGGTCGAGCAGCAGGTCACCGGCCAGCCGGACGTCGGCCAGCGGCACCCCGGCCTGGTCGGCCAGCGGGCCGAGCACCGCGGGCCGGTCCAGGTCCAGCTGGGTGGTCTCGTCCGGGCCCCAGAGCTGCCGGACGCCGGGCACCCCGAGGGCCGCGGCGGCGATCGCGCCGGCCAGGTTCTGCGGCTCGAACAACACCAGGTCGGCGCCGAACTCCCGGCCCAGGGTGACCAGGTCGGTCAGCATCGCAGCCGCGAACCGGACCACGCCGCCGTCGGCGGTCACCGCCGGCGTCACCGACCCGGGCAGCTGTTCACCCGACGTCGCACCGCGGGCACGCTCGGCCCGGGTGGCCACCCGGCCGATCTTGCCGGAGAACACCTCGGCGAAGTCGAGGTCCTCGCCGACCGCGGCGGCCGGCAACCCGGCGCCGGTGATGATGTCGGTCATGCCGGGCTGGCTGGCGACGAGCACCTCGTGGCCGGCCGAGCGCAGCGCCCAGGCCATCGGGACCAGCGGGTAGAAGTGCGACCGCCAGCCCCAGCTCGTGACCAGCACCCTCATCCGGCGGCCACCACGCCCAGCAGCCGCTGGTTGGCCTCGTCGCTGCTCACGGTGACCCGCACACCGAGGCCGGGATGGGCGCGCAGCAGGATGCCGGCCGCCTTGGCGCGCGCGACGAAATCCTCGGCACCGTCGCCCAACGGCAGCCAGACGAAGTTGCCCTGCGAGTCGGGAACCTCGATCCCGGCGGCGCGCAGGTCCTCGACGAACCGGGCCCGGACGCGGGCGAGCTCGGCGCACCGTTCCTGCATCTGCTTCTCGGCCTCCGGCTCCAGCGCGGCGACCGCGGCCAGCTGTGCCAACCCGCCCGGGTAGAACACCATGTTGGTCATCCGGGCCTTCTGGGCGACAGCCTCTCCCACGATCCCGTAGCCGACCCGCAGGGTGGCCAGGCCATAGGCCTTGGAGAAGGTGCGCAGCACGCACACGTTCTCCCGGCCGGCCCGCAGCTGCAGGCCGTCGGCGGCGTCCGGGTCGGTGACGAACTCGCGGTACGCCTCGTCCAGGATCACCGGCACACTCGCCGGCACCCGGTCCAGGAAGGCGGTCAGCTCGTCCCGGCCGAGGATCGAGCCGGTCGGGTTGTTGGGGTTGCAGATCAGCACGCACCGGGTGTTGTCGGTGACCGCCGCGGCCATCGCGTCCAGGTCCAGTCCGTAGCCGGCCATCGGCACCGGAACCGGCCGGCAGTTGGTGTTCATCACCATCAGCGGGTACGCCTCGAACGACAGCGCCGGATACACCACCTCGGTGCGCTCCGGCCCGAACGAGGCGATCAGGTTCTGGATCAGGCCCGCCGAGCCCGGACCGACCAGCACCTCGGCCGGCGAGACGTGGTAGCGCTCGGCGAGCGCGGCGACCAGCTCGGCTGCGACGTGCGACGGATAGCGGTTCAGCTGCGCCGCGCCCCGCTCGACGACCGCCTGCACGCTGGGCAGCGGACCGAACCGCGACTCGTTCATGGACATGTCGAGCAGGTTCGTGACATAGGTGCTCGGGCGGGTCATCGACCGGACTCCTTGCTCGCGACAGCGGTGCTGGCAGGACCTGCTGCGCCGGGGACGGCACCGGCGCCCGGACCGGCCTGTCCGGTCCGATCGAGCGTGCTCAGGTACAGCCCCAGCGCACGCAGCGCCAGGCCTCGGGTGATGGCGCCGTTGGGGTAGTACATGTGGTGGCGGATGTAGGCACAGATCCGGCTCGGCTGCCAGCCGCCGGTGGGCAGCTGGGCGTCCACCAGCCAGGACACCGCCCGGCTGATCGCGTCGGAGGCCGGGGCCGGACCGGCGTCGGCACCGGCTTCCAGCAGCGCGTGCAGGGCCCAGGCAGTCTCCTCCACCGAGCTCTCGGAGTCCGCCCCGTCGCCCCACGAGCCGTCCGGACGCTGGCTGCCCGCCAGCCACTGCCGGGCCTTCTCGGCTACCGGCTCGCTGCCCCGGCCGGCCCGGGCCAGTGCCGCCAGCACCGCCGCGGTGCCGGTGGTGTAGTCGCGGTACCAGAGGTTGTCGAAGGTGCCGTCCGGTCGCTGCTGGGTGGCCAGCCACGCCACCGCCTTGCTGATCTCGGGGCTGTCCGGAGCGAGCCCCGCGTCGAGCAGCGCGATGATCGCCTGGCTGGTGATGGACGGGCACGGCCCGTCGTTGGCCAGCTTGGTGTTGCGCACCCACAGGCTCCAGGAACCCCGGCTGTCCTGCCGATCGCGCAACCACTGCACCCCGGTACGCAGCACCTCATCGGTGGCCGCCCCCGGCAGCTCGGCGAGCGCGGCAATGATCTCGGCGGACTCCAGCGTCACCGGCCAGCCGCGCGCACCGGAGAAGCTCCAGCCGCCCGGCGGGCAGGCCAGCACGGTGAACTCGTGCTGCTGCTGGCAGCGGTGGAACAGCTGCCGGGTCCGCTCCAACCGCGGGTCGTCGGCGTAGCCGGCCGCGATCAGCCCGGTCACCGCGTAGCCGGACCGGGTCAGGTCCAGGTTGCTGACCGCGTCCCAGGAGCCGTCCGGGCGCACCGAGCGGCGCAGGTAGCCGGCACTGGCCGCCACCAGGTCCGGGGCCAGGCCCGCCCGGGCCAGGCTCAGGCACACCAGCGCGGCCGGCCACGGATCCTCGGAGAAGTCCCCGGTCCGGCCCTCGTGGTCATAGATCGCGCGCAGCAGGCCCAGCGCCTTGTGCTGGGCCAGCTTGGCCGTCCGGCCGCGCAGCCCCTTGGCCGGGTCGGTGACCGACTGAGCGAGCGCCAGCGCGGTGAACGGCGCGGTGCGGAACCCGATGCGCTCGCGGCGCACCTTGTCGAACAGCACGATCTCCAGCGGCAGCCGGCGCATGTCCGAGGGCTGCAGGAAACCCGCCAGCAGGTAGAAGGTCTTGCACAGCAGCAGCACCGCCGGATCGGTGACCGCCGTGATGCCGCCGAACTGCTCAAGCCGGGCCCGGCCGGCCGCGACCTGCTCGACGCTGGCCTCGGCGTCGACGATCTGCAGGGTGGCCGCGGCCACCGCGGTCGCCACCGGCTCGCTGCCGGCGCCGAGCACCCCACCCCAGCCGCCGTCGGGCTGCTGCACCGAGCGCAACCACCGCGCCCCGCCGGCGATCAGCTCGGCGGAGTCGGCCCGATCGGCGAACCACAGCGCGGTGATCGCACCGGCGGTGCCGAGCACCGAGGGCGGCGGGTCGTCGCCGAAGGCACCGTTGTCGCGCTGGCGGCCGAACAGTTCCTCGGCTGCCAGCCGGACGGAGTGCGCGGCCCGCTCGGCCAGCTCAGGCATAGGTACTTCCCTTCCGAACGGTTGGCGGGGTGGCGTCGGACGGTTGGGAAACCGGCCGGTCGGCACCGAATTCGTACCAGGATCGCAGCATCCGTTGCGACCACCAGGTCAGGGCCAGCGCCGGAACGAGCAGCAGCACCGCCGGCAGCGCGCCCAGGCCCAGCCCGATCACCGCCGCCGCCAGGCACATCCGCTCCAGCACCAGCACCTCGTGCGCGCGCAGCGCGTCCCGGGCGGCCAGCTCGCCGGCCCGCAGCAGCGGCAGCACGGCGGCCAGCCCCAGCGCCGCGACCGCGGCGAGCGCCAGCAGGAACCAGCCGTCGGGCAGGCCGGAATGCCCGCCGTGCCGCCAACCGCCCAGTGCGGCTGCCAGCACGGTGGCGAGGTAGAGCCCGAGCGCGACCCGGGCGCCGGTGGCGGTGCCGTGGGTGACCGGCAGCGTGCGGTAGCCGCCGGCCCGGTCGCCGTCGACATCGCGCAGCGTGCCGACCAGGTTCGAGCAGGTGTCGTGCAGCCAGAACGCCACGACGAACGGCACCAGCACCGACCAGCCGAACGGCGGCGCGCAGGCCGCTCCGTACAGCAGCGCCAGCGCCCCGAGTGCCCCGCGGACCAGGTTGCCGGCGATCCCGGCGGCCTTGAGCCGCAGGCCGTAGGCGAGCACCGCCGCGACCGCCAGCACCGCGATCAAGCTGGTGCGCCAGCCGGTGAGCACCGCCAGCGCCGCCACCGTGACCATCGCCAGCACCCCGCAGGCCAGCGCGGTTCGTTCCGGCAGCCGGCCGGACGGGATCGGCCGGTGCGGCTTGGCGATGGCGTCGAGGTCCCGGTCGAAGTAGTCGCTGAGGTAGTGCCCGCCCAGCCAGCCCAGGGTGGGCACCGCCCAGGCCGCGACCAGCCGGATGCCCTCGTGCCGCCCCGGACTCAGGCCGGCACCGGCCAGGCCCACGAAGCCGACGTACCACAGGGTGTAGAGCCGCCAGGTCTGCAGGTGCGCGGTCGTCCGGGCGCGCAGCCGGCTCACCGCGGGCGACCGGAGAGCTGACGTACGGAGCCGGAAAGCGGGGTGCTGCTCATGGCCGGGTGGTGACCGCCCACTGGACGATCCCGGTGAGCAGGTCCACGCTGTGCGACGGGCGCAGCCCGGCCAGCTCCTGCAGGGCACGGTGCCCGTACTCCTCGGCGTAGTCGTGGCAGCCCTGCAGCGCGCCGGTGGCCATCAGCAGCGTGCGGAACTCGTCGAACTCCTCCGGCTCGGCCGAGCGGCGGGCCAGTGCCGCGGCCAGCGCCAGCCGGGTGTCCTCGTCGGAGGTCTGGTAGGCCATCAGCACCGGCAGGGTGGGCCGGCCGTTGGCCAGGTCACTGCCGGTCGGCTTGTCGGCGTCGTCCGGGTCGGCGAACAGGATCAGGTCGTCGCGGATCTGGAAGGCCACCCCGAGCGCGGAGCCGTAGCGGCCCAGCGCGGCGGCCTGCTCGCTGTCCGCCCCGGCCAGCAGCGCACCGATCTGGCAGACCGCCCGGAACAGCGCGCCGGTCTTGAGTCGGGCCATCTCCAGGTACTGCGCGGGTTCGGCGGTGATGTCGCCGACCAGCCGGGCCTCCAGCATCTGGCCGCGGCACAGGTCCGAGCCGGCTTCGGCCAGCACCGCGACCGACTCCGCCACCGCCGGGTCGCGCAGCCCCGCCGCCCGGCACTCGGCGAGCCCGGTGAAGGCGGCGAAGATCAGGTGATCGCCGGCCACGATGGCATGCGCCAGGCCGTGCGCGACGTGCACGGTGGGACGCCCGCGGCGCAGCAGGTCGCCGTCGATGATGTCGTCGTGGGTCAGGGTGGCCACGTGCAGGTACTCCATGGCCAGCGCCGCGGGCAACACCTGGCTCGGCTCACCGCCGACCGCCTCGGCGGCCGTCATGGTCATCACCGGGCGCAGGAACTTGCCGGCCGGCAGCAGCGCGTAGCGCGCGATGCTGTTCAGCTCGTCGGAGTCCGAGGGCCAGCGGGCCGCCAGCGCGTCGAAGAGCAGCTCGCCGGCGCGACTGTGCGCCAGGTCGTCGAGCAGGGCCGGCGGAACGCGTCCGGTGATGGTCATGGCCCGATCCCTCCAGCCCGGCAGGTCGACAGCGGCGCCGGACGGCGGCCGGTCAGCGAGGTGCACATGCGTACTCCAGCAGCACCAGTCCCCGCTGCCCCCGGTAGACGCCGGCCGGTACCAGGTCGGCGTCCACCGCCGCGATCGCGTTCGCGTCCTGCACACCGGCGGCCAACTGGTCGGCAACCCGCAGCGAGGCGACCACCCGGATGGCGAACGGGGTGGCGAGATCGACCATGCTGCGCAGCCGGGTGGCGGCGTCGGGGGAAGCGGCTGCGTCGGGGAGGGGCACCAGGGCGGACCTTCTGTTCGGGGGTGCGGCGTCCGGCCGGCCGGTACGGCCGTCCATCGGCACATCGTGCTGAATCGTGCGGGTAGCGCAGACACTAAGTCAAGGTCCGAATCATGCGCTAGCTAACCGGAATAATCATCATCAGTAGTTCATGCGGTCAGCGGATGACTGACCGGGTGGGGCCTGGGTGTCTGCGCTCTGTGTTTACCGAAAAGGGGTCTGCCGAAAGACACCTGAGTTGCCATGAACTGCTCCGCCGGACGGGTCGTGCGGGATCTGCTCGCCTCCGTCCGGCCGAAACGGGCTGGCCCGGGGACCGCCGGGGCGGACGCTGACGGCGCCGGCTGCGCCGGTCTAGAGTGCGCAGACGGTCTGATCTCGCGACGACGACGAGGACGGCCCGGACGGAGGAGGTGGGTCATGACGGAGCTGATCGTGCTGGTCGACGAGGACGGCACCGCGGTGGGCACCGCCCCGAAGTCGACGGTCCACCATGCCGAGACGCCACTGCACCTGGCTTTCTCCTGTTACGTCTTCGACCGGCAGGGCCGGTTCCTGCTAACCCGGCGGGCGCTGTCCAAGCAGACCTGGCCGGGAGTGTGGACCAACAGTTGTTGCGGGCATCCGATGCCCGGCGAGTCCTACGTGCGGGCGATGCACCGGCGGCTGGACTACGAGCTGGGCCTGGTCGCCGACGAGGTGGTCGAGCTGCTGCCCGACTTTCGCTACCGCGCCGAACTGGATGGCGTGGTGGAGAACGAGATCTGCCCGGTGTTCGGAGTGCGGGTCAGCGGCGAGCCGCAGCGTCGGCCGACCGAGGTCGAGGAGAGCCGCTGGCTGGACTGGGCGGACGTGCTGGCCGGACGCACCCCACCGCTGTCGCCGTGGTGCCTGCTGCAGTTGCGGGAACTGGCCGGCCATCCCGGCATCGAGCGGCTCAGCCGGCCGGCCTGAGGCAGGCAACGTCCGGCGGTTCCAGGCCGGCGGTTCCAGGCTGGGGGTGTGCGGCCGGGCAGTATCAGGCCGGTAGCGATCCGACCAATTCGTCGGCGGCGGCGTACGGGTCCAGCTTGCCGGCCGCCACCCGGCCGGCAAGCTCGGTCAGGGCGGCCGCGCCGTGGATCTCGGCGAACCGCCGGCGCACCGTCTCCACCGCGATCGCCTCGATCTCCGAGCCGGCCCGGGCCTGCCGGCGGCGCTGCAGTTCGCCGCCGGCAGCCATCCAGTTCCAGTGCTTGTCCAGGGCGGCCACCACCTCGTCCACGCCCTCGTTGCGGGCGGCCACCGTCTTGACGATCGGCGGCCGCCAGGCACCGGCTACCGAGTGCTTGCCGCCCAGCGACAGCATGTAGCGCAGGTCGCGCGCGACCTGATCGGCACCGTCCCGGTCGGCCTTGTTCACCACGAAGACATCGGCGATCTCGAGGATGCCGGCCTTGGCCGCCTGGATGCCGTCGCCCATGCCGGGGGCCAGCAGCACCACCGTGGTGTCGGCCAGCTGCACCACCTCGACCTCGGACTGGCCGACCCCGACCGTCTCGATCAGCACCACGTCGCACCCGACCGCGTCCAGCACCCGCAGCGCCTGGGGCGCCGCGGCGGCCAGCCCACCGAGGTGGCCGCGGGTCGCCATCGAGCGGATGAACACCCCCGGATCGGTGGCGTGGTCCTGCATCCGCACCCGGTCGCCGAGCAGCGCGCCGCCGGAGAACGGCGAGGATGGGTCCACCGCCAGAATCGCGACCCGCTTGCCGGCCGCCCGCAGCGCGCCGACCAGCGCCGAGGTCGAGGTCGACTTGCCGACCCCGGGCGAGCCGGTGATGCCCACCACCCGGGCATGGCCGGTGAAGGGCATCAGCCGCTCGGCCACTTCGCGCAGCGCCGGCGAGCCGTCCTCGACGAGCGTGATCAGCCGGGCCACCGACCGCGGGTCGCCGTTCCTGGCCCGTTCCACCAGAGCGGCGATGTCAGGCTTCGCACCGCGCGAGGCGGCGCGCCCGGAGACCACCGATCAGGCCGCGGGGCTCTGGTTGTCCTCGGTCGTGGCGCGTGGCACCCGCAGGATCAGGGCGTCGCCCTGGCCACCGCCGCCGCACAGCGCCGCCACCCCGACCCCGCCGCCACGGCGGCGCAGCTCCAGCGCCAGGTGCAGCGCGATCCGGGCGCCGGACATGCCGATCGGGTGACCGATCGCGATGGCGCCACCGTTGACGTTGACGATGTCGGTCGAGACGCCGAGTTCCTTGGCTGAGGCCAGCCCGACCGCGGCGAACGCCTCGTTGATCTCGATCAGGTCCAGGTCGGAGACGGCGATCCCCTCCTTGGCCACCGCGGCCCGGATGGCGTTGGCAGGCTGGTGCTGCAAGGTGGAGTCCGGGCCCGCGACCACGCCGTGCGCACCGATCTCGGCCAGCCAGCTCAGGCCGAGCTCCTCGGCCTTGGCCTTGCTCATCACCACCACCGCCGCGGCCCCGTCGGAGATCGGCGAGGCGGAGCCCGCGGTGATGGTGCCGTCCGGGCGGAAGGCCGGCCGCAGCTTGGCCAGCACCTCGACGGAGGTGTCGCCGCGCACCCCCTCGTCGTTGCCGAACTCCAGCGGCTCGCCCTTGCGCTGCGGGATCGAGACCGGCACCACCTCGTCGTCGAAGACGCCGTTCTTCCAGCCCTCGGCGGCCAACTGATGGCTGCGCGCGGCGAAGGCGTCCTGCTCGGCCCGGCTGAACTCCTGGTCGCCGGCGTTGGCGGCCTCGGTCAGCGCACCCATCGCCTGGGTGGTGAGCACGTCCCACAGGCCGTCGTAGGCCATGTGGTCGACCAGCTCGACCGAGCCGTACTTGTAGCCCTCACGGGACTTCGGCAGCAGGTGCGGCGCCTGGCTCATCGACTCCTGGCCGCCGGCCACCACCACGTCGAACTCGCCGGCCCGGATCAGCTGGTCGGCCAGCGCGATGGCGTCGACCCCGGACAGGCACACCTTGTTGATGGTCAGCGCCGGCACGCTCAGCGGGATGCCGGCCTTGTGGGCGGCCTGCCGGGCCGGGATCTGGCCGGCGCCGGCGGTGAGCACCTGGCCCATGATCACGTACTGCACCTGCTCCGGGGCCACCCCGGCACGCTCCAGCGCGGCCTTGATGGCCAGGCCACCGAGGTCGCTGCCGGAGAAGTCCTTCAGGCTGCCGAGCAGCTTGCCGACCGGGGTGCGGGCGCCGGCGACGATCACCGAGGTGGTTGCTGACATGAGGGCCTCCTACAGCTTCGGCGGGCAGTGCCGGCGGGTCGGCGGGCTGCCGCGGTATTACCGGTCAGGATATCGACCGCGGCGCGGACGGGCAGCCGCCGGCGGGCCCTGCGGGTATGAACCGTGCCACCCCGGGCCGGTCCCGGCTTCTCCGGCAGGCCGCCCGGAGCGCACCATGAGCCATGACCATCCTGCGGATCGACCATGTCGGAATCGCCGTCGCGGACCTGGATGCGGCGATCGCCTTCTACCGGGACACCTTCGGCATCGTGAGCGTGCACGAGGAGGTCAACGCCGAGCAGGGCGTCCGGGAGGCGATGCTGGCCGTCGGCGACGGCAGCAGCCGGATCCAGCTGCTGGCCCCGCTGCATGCCGAGTCCACCATCGCGAAGTTCCTGGACCGCAACGGTCCGGGCGTGCAGCAGCTGGCCTACACCGTCGACGACGTCGAGGCGACCTCGGCCGAGCTGCGCGAGCGCGGGCTGCGGCTGCTCTACGACGAGCCGCGCCGCGGCACCGCGGGCTCCAAGGTCAACTTCGTGCACCCCAAGGACGCCGGCGGGGTGCTGATCGAGCTGGTCGAGCCGGCCTGACGCCGGCGGCCCGTCGCCGCTGTGCGCAGGTGTGCGACCGGTCACCCCGTCCGGAGTGAAAGCGCTACCCGTCAGTAACATTTCCCGAAACTCACAGCTGCACCAGCCGCCGTCGAGGAGAGGGGCCTCCGCCATGGACCAGATCCGTGCCGCACTCAACGAGGGCAGCGCCGAGTCGCTGGCCCGGCTGGCCGAGCTGCCGGTCCCCGAACGCTACCGGGGCATGGTGGTGCGCGCCGACGAGGCCGAGATGTTCGCCGGGCTCACCACCCGCGACAAGGACCCGCGCAAGTCGCTGCACCTGCAGGAGGTGCCCACCCCGGAGGTAGGGCCCGGCGAGGCGTTGATCGCGGTGATGGCCAGCGCGATCAACTACAACACCGTCTGGACCTCGATCTTCGAGCCGGTGTCGACGTTCGACTTCCTGAAGCGCTATGCCCGCAGCTCCGAGCTCGCCCGCAAGCACGACCAGCCCTACCACGTGGTCGGCTCGGACCTGTCCGGCGTGGTGCTGCGGACCGGTCCCGGGGTCACCCGCTGGCGGGTCGGCGACCGGGTGGTGGCGCACTGCCTGTCGGTGGAACTGGAGGAGCCGCAGGGCCACGACGACACCATGATGGATCCGCAGCAGCGGATCTGGGGCTTCGAGACGAACTTCGGTGGGCTGGCCGAGCTCGCCCTGGTCAAGAGCAACCAGCTGATGCCCAAGCCCGAGCACCTGACCTGGGAGGAGGCCGCCTCCCCCGGCCTGGTGAACTCCACCGCCTACCGGCAACTGGTCAGCCACAACGGCGCGAACATGAAGCAGGGCGACGTCGTGCTGGTCTGGGGCGCCTCCGGCGGGCTGGGCGGCTACGCCACCCAGTACGCGCTCAACGGCGGCGCGATCCCGGTCTGCGTGGTCTCCTCGCCGGACAAGGCCGAACTGTGCCGCCGGATGGGGGCCGAGCTGATCATCGACCGGTCGGCCGAGGGCTACCGGTTCTGGAAGGACCCGCAGACCCAGGACCCGTCGGAGTGGAAGCGGCTCGGCGCCCGGATTCGCGAGCTGACCGGCGGCGACGACCCGGACATCGTCTTCGAGCACCCCGGCCGGGAGACCTTCGGCGCCTCGGTCTTCGTGGTGCGCCGGGGTGGCACTGTGGTCACCTGCGCCTCCACGTCCGGCTTCCTGCACGAGTACGACAACCGCTACCTCTGGATGAACCTCAAGCGGATCGTCGGCACCCACTTCGCCAACTACCGCGAGTCCTGGGAGGCCAACCGGCTGATCGCCCGCGGCGCCATCCACCCGACGCTGTCGAAGACCTACCCGCTGGCCGAGACCGGCCAGGCGACCTACGACGTGCACCGCAACGCCCACCAGGGCAAGGTCGGCGTGCTGTGCCTGGCCGACGGCGAGGGCCAGGGCGTCACCGCGCCCGAGCTGCGCGCCGAGCACCTGGACGCGATCAACCGGTTCCGCAACGCCTGATCGGGTTTGCTCGCCGGGACGGTAAGTACAACCCGGCTGGCCGGAGGCGCTTACGCTGCGTCGCAGCTACCCAGGGCCTCGGCGTGCGACCATGGAGACATGGCAGCAGAAGACAACAGCACCGAGCTCCTGCCGTTGATCGAGGAGGACGAGCCGATCTTCGACGTCGGCCTCCGTGGCTATGACAAGCGCCAGGTGGACAGCTTCGTGGCTCGGACCGAGGCCCAGATCGCGGAGCTGAAAGCCGCTCGGGACGCCGCCCTGGCGACCAGTGCCGACCGGGCGGCGCAGCTGGCCAGCCGCGAGGCGCACATCGAATCGCTCAAGCAACAGGCCGCCAAGGCGGCCGAGGCACCGAGCCCCGTGGTGCACGTCTCGGACCGGATCCGGGAGATGCTGCAGCTGGCCAACGACGAGGCCGACCAGACCCGGCAGGCTGCCGAGCAGGAGGCGGCCGGGATCCGGCGGGCCGCCGAGGAAGAGGCCGACCGGGTGCTCTCGGCCGCCCGCTCGGATGCCGAAGGGGTCCGGGCCGAGGCGGCCGCCGCCCAGCAGCGGCTCACCGCCGCAGCCAGCCAGCGCTCGGCCGAGGCCGACCAGAAGCTGGCCCAGGCCCGGATCGAGGCCAACCGGATCCTGGACCAGGCCACCGCAGAACTGGACAAGGCCCAGGCTGCGGCAGCCGCGCTGGCCCAGGAGGCCGCCGCCGAGCGCGCCCGGATCGACGACGAGGCGGCGGCCGCCCGGGCCGCTGCCGAACGTGCCTCCGTCGAGCGGTTGCGCACCGCCGAGGAGGACTTCGAGATCACCCTGCGGGCCCGGCGTACCGCCGCCGAGCGGCAGGCCCAGCTCGACCAGCAGGCCGCCCGCGAGGCCGCCGGGCAGATCGTGGCCGAAGCCCGGCAGCGGGCCGAGGCACTCGAGGCCGAGCGGCGCCAGACCCACCAGCACCTGGCGGCCCTGCACGAGCGGCTCGGCGGCGTCCTGTCCGACTCCGCACCCTCGTGACCGAACCGGGCCCGCCGTCTCCCAACGGAGCGGACCTGACGCCCTCCGCCGAGCCCCGGCTGCTGTCGGTCACCGAACGGGATCCCGCCGCCGAATCGACGCTGGTGCCTGCTGCCGGCACGGCACCTGGGCCGCTTCCCACCGCCGACCTGGCCCTGTCGGGTGCCGGCTCCGCCCCGTCGCCGGCCGAGCAGTCCGCCGAGCAGCGACTGACCGCGCGTCCCCGGCGCAGCTTCGCCACCTACTCCCCGTTCCGGCTCGGCCTGACCGCGGCGATCGGCTTCGGCTTGGCCTACCTGCTGTTCCGGGCCCTGGAGCAGGGCAAGGACACCTTGGTGCTGCTGGGGCTGTCGCTGTTCCTGGCGGCCGGGCTGGACCCGGCGGTGCGCCGGATCGAGGCGTCCGGGCTCAAGCGCGGGCCGTCGGTGGCCATCGTGTTCGTCGGCGCCCTGGTGCTGCTGACCGGACTCTGCCTGGCGGTCGTACCGCCGCTGGTCGACCAGACCACCACGTTCCTGCACAACCTGCCCGGCTACGTGACCGACCTGCAGCACAACCGCCGGATCGCCGAACTGGACCGCCGGTTCGGCCTGCTGGACTCGGTACAGCGCCGGCTACAGGGCTCCGAACTCATCCAGCAGGTGGCCGGCAACCTGCTCACGGTCGGCAGCACGGTGGCCTCGACCATCTTCGAGGTCTTCACGGTCGCCATCCTCACGCTGTACTTCCTGGCCTTCCTGCGTGATATCACCGGCTTCGCCTACCGCCTGACGCCGGCCTCCCGGCGGCCCCGGGTGAGCCGGATCGGCGACAAGATCGTGGCCCAGATCGGGGCCTACGTGGTGGGCACCCTGACCCTGGCGCTGGTGCGGGGCGGCGTCACCGCGGTGTTCCTGTGGATCGTCGGGGTTCCGTACCCGTTCGCGCTGGCCTTCATCGCGGCGGTGCTGGACCTGGCCCCGGTGCTCGGCACCGCGCTCGGTGCGGTGGTGGTCTCCACCGTCGTGCTGCTGGAGTCGGTGCCGACCGGTATCGGGGTGATCGGCTTCTTCGTCGCCTACGAGGCGGTGGCCAGGATGCTGCTGCTGCCCCGGGTGCTGGACCGCTCGGTCCGGATCAGCCCGGCCGGCGCGCTGATCGGAGCGCTGGTCGGTTACACGGTGCTCGGCGTGATCGGCTTCCTGATCTCGATCCCACTGGTCGCGGTGCTCACCCTGATCATGCGCGAGGTGGTGCTACCCCGGCAGGCCAACCGCTGAGCCGGCGGCCGGTGGCCGAGCCGATGGCCGGCTGCCGCGCCGGCCCGGGGCGGGCGGGGCGCCAACACTTGGCGGCTCAGCCGTAGCGCGGCGCGTTGCGACTGCGTTCGATGCCCGGTGAGCGGCGCTCGCGGGCCTGCCAGCAGGCGGTGTGCCAGTGCCGCCGGTCGGTGGCGTCGGAATCGTCGGCGAGCCAGGCCACCACGTGCCCGACCCCGGCGGGCAGCAGCTGGTCGCAGCCCGGGCAGCGGTACGGGCCACCGCCGGACGAGCCGGTCACCGGGCGGACCCGGTAATCCACTCCACGCCAGCGCTCGGCGCGCTCACCGGTTCCGGTGGCCAGCGGCCGGGCCGGCTTGGTCCACTTGGACTGTCGCTTGCTGGGCATCGGCTACCCGGCCAGTGCCTGAACCACCCGGGACGGGCTGGGCCGGCCGAGCTGGCGCGCCATCCAGGCACTGGTCTCGACCAGCTTGGCCAGGTCCACGCCGGTCTCGATGCCCAACCCGGCCAGCTGCCAGAGCAGGTCCTCGGTGGCCAGGTTGCCGGTCGCGCTCTCGGCGTACGGGCAACCGCCCAGGCCGCCGGCCGACGCGTCCACGATGGTCACGCCGGCCTGCAACGCCGCCAGGGTGTTGGCCAACGCCTGGCCGTAGGTGTCGTGGAAGTGCACCGCCACGGAGTCGAGCCCGATGCCGGCCTCGGTGAGCAGCCGCAGCAGCGCGCGGACCTGACCCGGGGTGGCCACCCCGATGGTGTCCCCCAGGCTGATCTCGGTGCAGCCGAGTGAGACCAGGTCGGTGGCGGCACGCACCACCTGGGGCAGCGGTACCCGGCCCTCCCACGGGTCGCCGAAGCACATCGACAGGTACCCGCGCACCCGCAGCCCGCGGTCCCGGGCGCCGGCCACCACCGGTGCGAACATCTCCAGCGCCTCGGCCATCGTCCGGTTCAGGTTGCGCCGGGCGAAGGTCTCGGTGGCGCTGGCGAAGATCGCGATCTCGCAGACGCCGGCGTCCAGGGCCCGGTCCAGCCCGCGGGCGTTGGGCACCAGCACCGGGTAGCGCACCCCCGGCCGCCGGTCCAGCCGGGCGATCAGCTGCTCGGCATCGGCCAGCTGGGGCACCCAGGACGGGTGCACGAAGCTGGTCACCTCGATCAGCCGGTGGCCGGCGTCGGCCAGCCGCTCGATGAACTCGAGCTTGACCTCCAGCGGCACGATCGCCGACTCGTTCTGCAGCCCGTCCCGCGGACCAACCTCGCAGATCGTCACCCGGGTCGGCAGCGCAGCCAGCTCCACCACGTCGGGCAGCCCGTCGGCAACCATCGCTCTCTCCTTCCGACAACCCGGTTCGGAACCGGCCCGATCCGGCACGACGCCGCGACCGGGTGCGGACCTTTCAGCTGTACTCGCGAAAGCCCTTGCCGGTCTTGCGGCCCAGCCGGCCGGCGGTGACCAGGTGCTCCAGCAGCGGGGCCGGCGCGAAGCCCGGCTCGCGGAACTCGGTGTAGAGCACCCGTTGGATGGCCAGCGCCACATCCAGTCCCACCACGTCGAGCAGCTCGAACGGGCCCATCGGGTAGCCGCAGCCCACCTTCATGGCCGAGTCGATGTCCTCGGTGGTGGCGTAGTGCGCCTGCAGCATCTTCACCGCGTCGTTGAGGTACGGGAACAGCAGGGCGTTGACGATGAAGCCGGCCCGGTCGCCGCAGCGCACCGGGTGCTTGCCCAGCCGGGCGCAGACCGCGAGCGCGGTGGCCTCTACCTCGGGGGCGGTGGCGACCGTGCTGACCACCTCGACCAGCGACATCACCGGTGCCGGGTTGAAGAAGTGCAGCCCGATGACCTCGCGCTGACGGCTGGTGGCCGCCGCGCACGCGATCACCGGCAGCGAGGAGGTGGTGGTGGCCAGCACCGCGCCGGGCCGGCAGATCTCGTCCAGGTTGGCGAACAGCGCCTGCTTGACCGACAGCTCCTCGACCACGGCCTCGACGACCAGGTCCATCGCCGCCAGGTCGTCCAGCCGGGCAGAGCCGGTCACCCGGGCCAGTGCCTCGTCGCGCTCCTCGGCGGTCAGCTTGCCGCGCTGCACGCCCTTCTCCAGCGAGCGGCGCAGCATGCTGTGCACGTGGTCCAGCTTCTGCTGCGAGCGAGCGATGAAGGTCACGTCGAAGCCGGCTCGGGCGAACACCTCGACGATGCCGATCGCCATGGTGCCCGAGCCCACCACGCCGACCTGCTGCACCGACCGGGCGCCGGGGGTGTCCGGCTGGTCGGCCGGGGTGGCGGCGTCGGCCACCACCTTGGGCGAGTCCGGCCCGTCGTAGGTGTAGAAGCCGCGACCCACCTTGCGGCCGAGCAGGCCGGCCGTGATCAGGTGCTTGAAGATCGGCGTCGGGGCGTGCAGCCGCTCCCGCGACTGCTTGTACATGGTGTCGAGGATCTCGTAGGCGGTGTCCAGGCCGATCAGGTCCAGCAGCGCCAGCGGGCCCATCGGCAGGCCACAGCCCAGCTTCATCGCGGCGTCGATGTCCTCGCGGCTGGCGTAGCGCTCGGAGTACATCGCGGCGGCGTGGTTGAGATAGCCGAACAGCAGCGCGTTGGCGATGAAGCCGGCCCGGTCGCCGATGGTGACGTCGGTCTTGCCCAGCGAGGCCACGAACGCCTCGATGTCGGCCACCACGTCCGGCTCGGTGACCACGCTGCGCACCACCTCGACCAGCTTCATCACCGGTGCGGGGTTGAAGAAGTGCACCCCGACGACCTTGCCGGGCCGGGAGGTGGCGACCGCGATCTCGGTGACCGACAGCGAGGAGGTGTTGGTGGCCAGGATGGTGTCGGGCCGGCAGATCTCGTCCAACGCGGTGAAGATGGCCCGCTTGAGCGGCAGTTGCTCGGGCACCGCCTCGATCACCAGATCGGCGTCGGCCATCGCCTTCAGCTCGGTGTCGAAGGTGATGCGGCCCAGCAGCTCGGCCTGTTCGGCCTCGCCCAGCTTGCCGCGGGCCACCGCCCGTCCGGTGGAGTGCTCGATGTGCCCCCGGCCGCGCGCCACCGCGGTCTCGTCGCGATCCACCGCCACCACCTGCAGGCCGTTGCGGGCGAACACCTCGGCGATGCCTGCACCCATGGTGCCCAGGCCCACCACGCCCACCCGGCTGAATGTCCGCGCCACTACTGGCCTCCTCGCAAACGTGCCGCCGTTGTCGGCTCACGGTAATCGCCCGGCCGCCGCCCGGCACCGTTGAGGTGTGGCATCTCATGCCGTCTGTCCTACGCCGCGGGTCCGACAGTTTCCGTACTCGGCCGGTTCTGCCGCTTGCGGCCGCCTCAGCGCCGGCCGCTCCCCCACCGCAACCGGGCCAGCCCGCGCAGCTGCCGGATCGAGTTCGCCGGCCGGGCGAAGGTGGCGATCTTGAGCGGAATGTCGAACAGCTGGTTGGTCACCGCCCGGGACCGGGCGAACTCGCGCAGCCCGTCCGGGCCGTGGATCCGGCCGAAGCCGGACTCACCACTGCCACCCCACGGCAGCCCCGGGATCGAGGCGTAGGTGAGCACCGAGTTGATGCTCACCATGCCGGCCTCCAGCCGCCCGGCCAGCTCCCGGCCGTGCCGACGGCTGAACACCGAGGCGCCCAGGCCGTAACCGGACGAGTTGGCCGCCTCGACCGCCTCGTCCAGATCGGCCACCTTGCTGATCACCACCACCGGGCCGAAGGTCTCCTCGGTGACGGCCGGCGAATCGGCCGGGACGTCCACCAGCACCACCGGCTCCACCCACGGCGCTCGCACCGCATCGGGCCCGCCGACCAGCGCCCGGCCGCCGTGCTCGATCGCCTGCCGGACGTGGGAAGAGATCACTTCCAGCTGGGCCGGCATGGTGATCGCGCCGTAGTGCACTCCCTGCTCCGGGCCGGTGCGCAGGGCCGCGGCCGCCGCCCGGACCAGGTCCAGGAATTCGTCGTAGGCCGGCGCCTCGACGTAGACCCGCTCCACCCCGGCGCAGGTCTGGCCGGCGTTGAACATCGATCCCCAGACCGCCTGCTCGGCGGCCCGGGGCAGGTCGGCGTCGGCGGCCACGATGAGCGCGTCCTTGCCGCCGCACTCGATCACGCACGGGGTCAGAGTCTCGGCACAGGTGGCCATCACCTTGCGGCCGGTGGCCGCCGAGCCGGTGAAGGCCAGCTTGTCCACCCCGGCCGCGCAGAGCGCCGCGCCGGTGTCGGCGAAGCCGGTGACCAGCCCGAACACCGGTTGCTCGGGTACCACCTCGGCGAACGAGTCCACCAGCCAGCGGCCGACCGCCGGGGTGTACTCGCTGGGCTTGAACACCACCGCGTTGCCGGCGGCAAGTGCGTAGGAGATCGAGCCCATCGGGGTGTGCACCGGGTAGTTCCACGGCCCGATCACGCCGACCACGCCGTAGGGCAGGTACTCCACACTCGCCGAGTGGTTGACCGCCAGCAGCCCCGGATTGACCCGGCGCCGGCGCAGCACCTTGGCGGCGTTGCGGGCAGCCCACGCCAGGTGGGCGATCGCGATGGTCACCTCGACCACGGCGTCATCGAACGGCTTGCCGTTCTCCTGTGCGATCAGGCCGGCCAGCTCGTCGGTGCGGCGCACCAGCTGGGTCCGCCAACCGTCCAGCCGGGTCCGGCGTCCGGCGGCCCCTAGCTGCAGCCACCAGGTGGCGGCCTTTCTGGCCCGCTCGACGGCGGCAGCCACATCGGCGGCGGTGTGCACCTCGAAGCTCGCGATCGGTTCACCGGTCGCCGGGTTCAGCGAGTCGAACCGCTGGCGGGGCGCGGCGAGACCGGCACTCGCGAGTTTCGCTCCCGCCTCCGGCGGGATGGTGGCCAGGCCGGTTTCCGGTGGGAGGGCGGGCATGACCGGCACGCTACTGACCGGTAGGCCCGGATGCCACCGGCGCCAGGGATCGAGGTCCACCTCCGTCGGCGGCTACCGATCCGGTTGCCCCGGCCGCGCTCGCACGGCGGCCCCGCGAAAGCTGTGGCAGGCTGCACCCGCGCGGCCCGACGGGCCGCACCACGGACAGGGGGCGGCATGGGCGCATCGGGCTGGCAGTACGAGGTCGACCTGCCGGCGGACACGCCGGTGGACCTGGGTTCGGCGTTGACCCGGCTGCGCGAGCGGGTGCTGGCCGAGGGCGACTTCTACTGGGACGAGAATTACCTGGGTTCGCGGCCCGGCACGCTCGCCGCACTGGACGAACTCCGGGAGAACGAGGAGTTCTGGGAGGTCGGCACGCATTCCGTGCTCGACGTCGACAGCGTGCTCGGCAACGGTGAGCCGGACCAGACGGGCAGCGTCCGGCCGCTGGCAGCACCGGAGGCCGAGCGGTTGTTCGGCAGTGCCACTCCGAGCCGGACGCAGTTCGCGGCGGCCGATGTCTTCGACAACGTCGAGGACCGCTGGACCGGGCAGTGCCAGGTGCTCTACGACGGCGAGCGGCCGGTGGCGGTCGGCTTCTGGGGCGTCTCGGGAGACTGAACCCGGTTCAGAACAGCCGCTGGGACGGGTCGTCCAGCCCGCGCAGCAGGTCGTAGTCCAGCACCAGGCACTCGATGCCCCGGTCGGTGGCCAGCACCCGGGCCTGCGGCTTGATCTCCTGGGCGGCGAACACCCCGCGCACCGGCGCCAGCAGCGGGTCCCGGTTGAGCAGCTCCAGGTAGCGGGTCAGCTGCTCCACGCCGTCGATGTCGCCGCGCCGCTTGATCTCCACCGCGACCGAAACGCCGGTGGCGTCCCGGGCCATGATGTCGACCGGCCCGATCGCGGTCGGGAACTCCCGCCGGACCAACCGGTAACCGGCGCCCAGCGTCTCGATCTGCTCGGCCAGCAGCACCTGCAGGTGCGCCTCGACGCCGTCCTTGACCAGCCCCGGGTCGATGCCGAGGGCGTGGCTGGAGTCGTGCAGCACCTCATCGAGGGTGATCCGCAACTGGTCGCCGGTCTTGCTGGTGACCGTCCAGAGCGCTCCGCCGTCGGGCAGCTCGGACTCGATGAGCGTGCACGGCGGCGACATCCAGTTCAGCGGCTTGTAGGACCCGCCGTCGGAGTGCACCAGCACCGAGCCGTCGGCCTTGACCATCAGCAGCCGCGGGGCCATCGGCAGGTGCGCGGTCAGCCGACCGGCGTAGTCGACCATGCAACGAGCGATCACCAGGCGCACGAGGGGCAGCATAGGCGAGGCGGGATCCGGCGCTCGCCGAGCCCGGCGCTCAGACCAGTTCGCCGGTCGCCAACCCCTGCGCCTCCCGGACGGCGTCGAGCACCTCACCGAGCACCGCGGTCAGTTCGAAGTCCTTGCCGGTGAACACCCGGGCCACCCCGAGCTGCCGCAGCCGGGTGGCGTCGGCGTCCGGGATGATGCCGCCGACCACCAGTGGCACGTCGTCCAGGCCGGCGGCCCGCATGCCGTCCAGCACCTCGGGCACCACCGACAGGTGCGAGCCGGACAGCACCGACAGGCCCACCACCGCGACGTCCTCCTCCACCGCCGACGCGACGATCTGCGCCGGGGTCAGCCGGATGCCGGAGTACACCACCTCGAAGCCGGCGTCCCGGGCCCGCACCGCGATCTGCTCGGCGCCGTTGGAGTGCCCGTCCAGGCCGGGCTTGCCGACCAGGAACCGCAGCCGGCCACCCAGCTCGGCGCCGGTCGACGCCACCCGGCGGCGCAGCTCGGCAAGGCCGGAATCGGCCGGACCGGAGCCACCGGCAGCGGCCGACACCCCGGTCGGCGCCCGGTACTCGCCGAACACCTCGCGCAGCGCGCCGGCCCACTCCCCCGTGGTGACGCCGGCCCGGGCACACCGCAGGGTGGCCGGCATCAGGTTGGCCTCGGTGGCCGCCACCGCCTTCAGCTCGGCCAGGCTCGTCGTCACCTCGGCCTCATCCCGCGAAGCCCGCCAGGCCCGCACCGCCGCCACGGCGGCTTGCTCCACCCCGGCGTCCACGGTGAGGATCGAGCCGTCGATGTCGGCGGTCAGCGGGTTCGGCTCGGTCTCGGTGAACCGGTTGACGCCGACCACCACGTCCTCGCCGGTCTCCATCCGGCGCCGCCGCTCGGCCAGCGAGGCGACCAGCGCGGACTTCAGGTAGCCGGACTCCACCGCGGCCACCGCCCCGCCGGCCTGCAGCACCCGATCGATCTCGGCCCGGGCGCCGTCGGCGATCTCGGCCACCTTGGTCTCGATCACCTCCGAGCCCGCGAAGATGTCGCCGTACTCCAGGAGGTCGGTCTCGTAGGCCAGCACCTGCTGCATCCGCAGCGACCACTGCTGGTCCCACGGCCGGGGCAGGCCGAGCGCCTCGTTCCAGGCCGGCAGCTGGACGGCTCGGGCCCGGGCGTCGGCCGACAGCGTCACGCCGAGCATCTCCAGCACGATCCGGGTCACGTTGTTCTCCGGCTGGGCCTCGGTCAGTCCCAGCGAGTTGACCTGCACGCCGTAGCGGAACCGCCGCTGGCGCGGGTCGGAAACCCCGTACCGCTCGGTGGTGATCTCGTCCCACAGCCGGCCGAAGGCGCGCATCTTGCACAGCTCCTCGACGAAACGCACCCCGGCGTTGACGAAGAACGACATCCGCGCCACCACCTCGCCGAACCGCTCGGGCGGCAGCTGGCCGCAGTCGCGCACCGAGTCCAGCACCGCGATGGCGGTGCACAGCGCGAAGGCCACCTCCTGCACCGGGGTGGCACCGGCCTCCTGCAGGTGGTAGCTGCAGATGTTGATCGGGTTCCAGCGCGGCACCTCGGCCACCGTGTAGGCGATCAGGTCGGTGATCAGCCGCAGCGACTCACCCGGCGGGAAGATGAAGGTGCCGCGGGACAGGTACTCCTTGACGATGTCGTTCTGGGTGGTGCCGGCCAGCCGGGCCCGCACCTCGTCGGCCGGCAACCCGGCGGCCACAGCCTGCTCCTCCGCGACCACCAGGTAGAGCGCCAGCAGCCACATGGCCGGGGCGTTGATGGTCATCGAGGTGTTCATCTCGGCGAGCGGGATGCCGTCGAACAGCGCCCGCAGGTCAGCGAGGTGGGCGATCGGCACCCCGACCTTGCCGACCTCACCGCGGGCGAGCTCGGCGTCCGGGTCGTAGCCGGTCTGGGTGGGCAGGTCGAAGGCGACCGACAACCCGGTCTGGCCCTTGGCCAGGTTGCGCCGGTACAGCGCATTGGATTCCTGCGGGCTGGAGTGCCCGGCGTAGGTGCGCATCACCCACGGCGTGCTCCGCTCGGCCATCGCGCGCCTCCCTCAGCTGTGGACGCCTTCGCTGATGAGGCCGAGTCTGGCACGCCGGTTACCGGCGAGTAGGGCGATGTGGCCGAGTTCGCATCCGAACCCCGCCGGCACCGGGACCGGTCAGTAGCTGTAGAAACCCTGGCCGGTCTTGCGGCCCAGGTCGCCGGCCACCACCATCCGCGACAGCAGCTCCGGCGGCGCGAACTTGCCGTCCCTGGTGTCGTTGTAGATGTTGTTGGTGGCGTTGCGCATGATGTCGATGCCGGTCAGGTCCAGGGTGGCCAGCGGCCCCATGGCGTGGCCGAAGCCCAGCTTGCAGGCGGTGTCGATGTCCTCGGCGGTGGCCACTCCGGTCTCCAGCAGCCGGACCGCCTCGTTGGCCAGCGCCGCGATCAGCCGGGTGGTGACGAAGCCGGCGACGTCGCGGTTGACCACGATGCAGGTCTTGCCGATCTGCTCGGCGAAGCCGCGGGCGCGGGCCAAGGTCTCGTCGGAGGTCTTGTAGCCGCGCACCAGCTCGCACAGCGCCATCATCGGCACCGGGGAGAAGAAGTGGGTGCCCACCACCGACTCCGGACGCCCGGTGGCCGCGGCCAGCTGGCTGATCGGGATCGCGGAGGTGTTCGAGGCCAGCACCGCGCCGTCCTTGCACACCCCGTCCAGGGTGGTGAAGATGCCGTGCTTGACGTCCAGGCTCTCGAAGACCGCCTCCACCACGATGTCGGCCTCGGCAGCGGCGGCCAGGTCGGTGGACAGCGTGATCCGCTCCAGCGCCGCCTGCGCGTCGGACTCGGCCAGCTTGCCCTTGCCGACGAACCTCATCAGCGACTTCTCGACGCTGTCCTTGCCGCGGTGCAAGGCCACCTCGGTGACGTCGATCAGCACCACCGGCAACCCTGCCGCCGCCGCCACCTGGGCGATCCCCGAGCCCATCAGGCCGGCTCCGACGATCGCTACCTGCTCTGTCATGCGTGTCTCTCCTCGGATCTGCTGCTGCGGGTGCTGGTGGCCGGGACCGTCGCGACGAACGGCCGCCGGGGCTGCTCGCACGATAGCCGCCGGACCGCTCGCGCCGGTGGCCGGACGGCTGCCATGCTGGCTGACAGGGCAGGACGATCCGACCGGGAGGGCAGGCTGGGGATGGGCTTCGATCTCGGCATCCTGGTGTGGGCGGCCGGCATCCTGGTGGTGCTGATGGTCGTGATGCGCTGGGTGTTCGCGCCGTCCCGGCCCCGCACCGGCCGGCCGGACAGCGGCCCGCGGGCCGATCTCGGCCTGCTCACCCCGGTGCTGTCGCACGCGCCGCGGGGCCAGGTGCTGGCCGCGAAGAACGTGCTGTCCGCACACGGCCTGCGCTGCTCGGTCTCCCGGCTGGACCGCGACAGCTACGACCTGCTGGTCTTCGGTCGGGACGCCGGCCGGGCTCGCGAGCTGCTGGACAGCCCCGGCACCGGCCAGCGGTAGTCCGATGCGACCGATCAGGGTGTCCCGGCTGGACTACGGCTACTTCGTCCGGCCGGCGAGCGAGACCGGCACCGGGTCGGCCCGGGTGGAGCCGTGTCTGGGTTACCTGGTGCGCCACCCGGACGGCCTGCTGCTCTTCGACACCGGAATGGGAGCCCATCCCGAGGTGGACGAGTGGTACCGGCCGCGCCGCACCGGCGTGCCCGAGGCGCTGGCCGCCCTCGGCGTCGCGGTGTCTGACATCGACCTGGTCGCCAACTGCCACCTGCACTTCGACCACTGCGGCGGCAACGCGCTCTTCGACGGCACCCCGATCTACGTGCAGTCCGCCGAACTCGCCACCGTCCGCACCGAGCCGGACTACACCCTTACCGAGCTGATCGACACCCCGGGCGCGGTCTACCGCGAGGTGACCGGCGACGGCGAGTTGCTGCCCGGGGTCTTCGTGTGGCCCACCCCCGGTCACACCGCGGGCCACCAGTCGCTGGTGGTCGGCAAGCCGGACGGCACCGTGGTGGTGGCCGGCCAGAGCCACGACAACGCCACCGGCTTCGCGGCCGACCTGCTCGCACTGCGTGCCCACCGCGACGGGCACGGCCTGCCGCTGCCCGTCGTGCCGGACTGGGTGGAAAGGATCGAACGGCTGGAGCCGGCCGAGGTGGTCTTCGCCCATGACCACTCCAGCTGGCGTCCCGGCTGAACCAGGGTCCGGTCCGAGATCACCGAGGCCCTAGATTGAGGCCATGGCCGTACACCTGACCCGCATCTACACCAAGACCGGTGACACCGGTACCACCGCGCTCGGCGATCTCAGCCGGGTGCCCAAGACCGACCTGCGGGTGGCGGCCTACGCCGACTCGGACGAGACCAACGCCGCCCTCGGTGTCGCGCTGGCGCTGGGCGAGCTGGCCGAGCCGCTCGCGATGGTGCTGCACCAGGTGCAGAACGACCTGTTCGACGTCGGGGCCGACCTGTGCACCCCGATCGTCGCCGATCCGAAGTACCCGCCGCTGCGGATCACCGAGAGCTACCTGAGCCGGCTGGAGGGCTGGTGCGACCAGTTCAACGCCGAGCTGCCGGCGCTGGCCAGCTTCATCCTGCCCGGCGGCACGCCCGGCGCGGCGTTGCTGCACGTGGCCCGCACGGTGGCCCGCCGGGCCGAGCGCAGCACCTGGGCACTGATCGAGGCCGACCCCGAGCACACCAACCCGCTGGCCGCCACCTACCTCAACCGGCTGTCGGACCTGCTGTTCATCCTGGCCCGGTGCGCGAACGCCGGCGCCGACGTGCTGTGGCAGCCGGGCGGGTCGAACGCCGGCTGAGCGCCGGCCGGCCGGCTCGATGCCGCGCTGACCTGCTTGCCGGGCAGCAGCGGGCTGTCAGAACCGGGGGGCCGAGGATTCCAGCCAGGACAGGAACCCGGTCAGCCCGTTGTCCGGAAAGCCCAGGCTGATCTCGCCGTCGCGGAACTTGCACTCGGCGATCGTCAGGTTGGGCCGCAGCGCCATGTCCCGTTGCGGATTCCACGGCCGGCTGGTGATCACGGCCAGGTCCTCGCGCGGCATCCGGATCGCCGGTCGCAGCGACAGCGACAGGGTGCGGTACCAGAGCAGCTCGTCGCCGAGGTAGCGACCGACCCCGTTGGACCAGCGCTGGTCGTCACGCTTGAGGGCCATCGGCAAGCCGCCGGCGGAGGCCACCACCCGGCGCTGGTGCACCAGCACCGCGACCCAGAGCGCGATCCCGCAGACAGCGAGCAGGCATACCACGATCAGGCCGGAGAGCTCGAGCTCGGCCAACAATCGGGGCCTCCTACACGCTGTCTACCCAGCTTGCCGGATCCTCATCGGAATCGCTAAATCTGTTCGCCTGCCGCACGCAGCCTGGCCAGCGCCCGGTTGCGGGCGTCGACCGTCTCCTCGTCGGTGCCGTTGCCGGCCTGCTCCAGGGCGTGCCGGGCGCGGGCGACGTCGATCTCGTCGGCGTCCTCGGCCATCTCGGCGAGCACCGACACCCCGTCCGGGCGCACCGACAGGAACCCGCCGTGCACCGCCACCCGCTGCTCGACGCCGTCGGCGTGCAGGATGCGCACCAGCCAGCCCGGCGCCAGCGCGCCGAGCAGCGGAGCGTGGCCGGGCAGCACGCCGATCTCGCCCTCGCTGGTCCGGGCGTAGACCGCGGTGGCCTCGCCCGACCAGATCGGCCGCTCGACCGACACCAGCTCGACCTGCATGGTGTTGCTGCTAGCCATTCGCTCCGCTCCTCTGCGCTAGAGCTTGCGCGGAATGAATCGGCTGCTCACTCATCGAGTTAGCCATTCGCTCCGCTCCTCGCTCGCTGACCTACTGCCCGCCGGATCAGGCGTTGCGCAGCTCGTGCGCCTTCTTCTCCAGGTCCTCCACGCCACCGCACATGAAGAACGCCTGCTCGGGGTAGCTGTCGAAGTCGCCGGCAGCCAGCCGCTTGAACGCGTCGATGGTCTCCTCGATCGGCACGAACGAGCCCTCGATGCCGGTGAACTGCTTGGCCACGAAGGTGTTCTGCGACAGGAACCGCTCGATCCGCCGGGCCCGGCCGACCAGCACCTTGTCCTCTTCGGACAGCTCGTCGATGCCGAGGATGGCGATGATCGACTGCAGCTCGTTGTAGCGCTGCAGGATGCGCTTGACCTCCGAGGCCACCGAGTAGTGCTCCTGGCCGATGTACTGGGCGTCCAGGATGCGCGAGGTGGAGTCCAGCGGGTCCACCGCCGGGTAGATGCCCTTCTCCGAGATCGGACGCGAGAGCACCGTGGTGGCGTCCAGGTGTGCGAACGCGGTGTGCGGCGCCGGGTCGGTGATGTCGTCGGCGGGCACGTAGATCGCCTGCATCGAGGTGATGGAGTTACCTCGGGTGGAGGTGATCCGCTCCTGCAGCTGGCCCATCTCGTCGGCCAGCGTCGGCTGGTACCCCACCGCGGACGGCATCCGGCCGAGCAGCGTGGAAACCTCCGAGCCCGCCTGGGTGAACCGGAAGATGTTGTCGATGAACAGCAGCACGTCCTGGTTCTGCACGTCCCGGAAGTACTCGGCCATGGTCAGCGCCGACAGGGCGACGCGCAGCCGGGTACCCGGCGGCTCGTCCATCTGCCCGAACACCAGGGCGGTCTTGTCCAGCACGCCGGAGTCGGTCATCTCCGCGATCAGGTCGTTGCCCTCACGGGTCCGCTCGCCCACCCCGGCGAACACCGACACGCCACCGAAGTTCTCGGCGACCCGGTAGATCATCTCCTGGATGAGCACCGTCTTGCCGACGCCGGCGCCGCCGAACAGGCCGATCTTGCCGCCGGTCACGTACGGGGTCAGCAGGTCGATGACCTTGATGCCGGTCCACATCGGCTCGGTCTTGGGCTCGAGCTGGTCGAACGGCGGCGGGTCGCGGTGGATCGACCACCGCTCGGTGAACTCGACCTTCTTGCCGGCCTCGTCCAGCGGCTCGCCCAGGGCGTTGAACACATGGCCCTTGGTGATGTCGCCGACCGGCACGCTGATCGCGGCGCCGGTGTCGGTCACCTCGGCGCCGCGCACCAGGCCGTCGGTGGGCTGCAGCGCGATGGCGCGCACCATGTCGTCACCGATGTGCTGGGCGACCTCGAGGGTCAGGGTCTTGGACAGCTCACCCAGCTCGATGTCGACCCGCAGCGCGTTGTAGAGCGCGGGAAGGCTGTTGCGGCCGAACTCGATGTCGACGACCGGCCCGATCACCCGGACCACCCGGCCGCGGACCGGAGCCGGGGTGGTGTCGGTGCCGGCGGGGTTCTCCATCACAGTGCTCATCAGTAGTCACTTCCTGCTGCAGCCGCGAGCGCGTCGGCACCACCGACGATCTCACTGATTTCCTGGGTGATTTCAGCCTGGCGGGCCTGGTTGGCCAGCCGGGTGTAGGTCTTGATCAGGTCCGCGGCGTTGTCCGAGGCGGACTTCATGGCGCGCCGCCGGGCCGCCGACTCCGAGGCCGCCGACTCCAGCAGCGCCGAGAAGATCCGGGCCCGGACGTAGCGGGGCAGCAGGGCGGTCAGCAGCTCCTCGGGCTCGGGCTCGAACTCGTACGCCGGGGCCGGGGTGTCGCCGCTGGTCGCCTGCTCGGCCTCGGCGGCATCCAGTTCGGCCTGCTCGGCCTCGGACAGCCGGACCGGGGCGACCAGCGCCGCGGTGGGCGTCTGGGTCACCATCGAGTCGAACCGGGTGTAGACGACGTAGAGCTCGTCGATGCCGGGCTCACCGTCGACCGAGCCCTCGCTGGTCGCCAGCAGCGCCGAGACCACCGTGTCGGTGGCGTCCCGGGCGTCGAGAAAGGTCGGCTGCTCGGAGAAGCCGGTCCAGCTGCCGGCGATGGCGAGCTGGCGGAACCGGTAGTACCCGACGCCCTTGCGGCCGATCACGTAGATCACCGGCTCCCGGCCGTCGGCCCGCACCGAGGCCGCCAGCTCGTTGGCCTTCTTGATCGCGTTGGCGCTGTAGCCGCCGGCCAGCCCGCGGTCGGAGGTGACCAGCAGGATGCCGGTGCGTCGCGGGTTCTCGGCCCCGGTCAGCAGCGGGTGCTTGAGCGAGGCGTCCTTGCCCAGTGCCGCCAGCGCCCGGGTCAACTGGTCGGCGTAGGGCCGGGCCGCGTTCACCCGGTTCTGCGCCTTGACGATCCGCGACGCGGCGATGAGCTCCATCGCCTTGGTGATCTTCTGGGTCGACTGGACCGACCTGATCTGGCGCCGGTAGACCCGTAGCTGGGCACCCATCGGTTACTGGTTCTCGCTGGGAGCGGTCTGGTCGGCAGCCGCGGTGGCACCGGCCGGGGCGGCGTCGGCGTCGCCGCCCTTGTCGGTGGAGACCTTCCGGTCAGCGGCCCGGTCGTCGGCCCGCTGCACGGCCTGCTCGCGGTCGGCGGCCTGCTCGCGCACGGTGGAGGCGTACTGCGCCTTGACCTCGACCACCGCCTTCTCCAGCTCGCTGATGGTGTCGTCCTCCAGCAGGCCGCTGTTGACGATGTTGTCGAAGATCTCGGGCTTGTTGTGCGCGATGTAGTCGTGCAGGGCCGCCTCGAACGGGCGCACGTCGGCGACCTCAAGGTCGTCGAGCTGGCCGGTGGTACCGGCCCAGATCGAGACGACCTCGCGCTCGGGCGGGAACGGCGAGGCAGCCGGCTGCTTGAGCAGTTCGACCAGCCGGGAGCCGCGGCGCAGCTGCTGCTGGCTGGCCTTGTCCAGGTCCGAGCCGAAGGCGGCGAACGCCTCCAGCTCGCGGTACTGGGCCAGGTCCACCCGGAGCCGGCCGGCGACCGAGCGCATCGCCTTGGTCTGCGCCGAGCCGCCGACCCGCGACACCGAGATGCCGACGTTGATGGCCGGCCGGACGCCGGCGTTGAACAGGTCGGTCTCCAGGAAGCACTGGCCGTCGGTGATCGAGATGACGTTGGTGGGGATGTAGGCCGAGACGTCGTTGCCCTTGGTCTCGATGATCGGCAGGCCGGTCATCGAGCCGCCGCCGAGCTCGTCGGACAGCTTGGCGCAGCGCTCGAGCAGCCGCGAGTGCAGGTAGAACACGTCGCCCGGGTAGGCCTCGCGGCCCGGCGGCCGGCGCAGCAGCAGCGACACCGCGCGGTAGGCCTCGGCCTGCTTGGACAGGTCGTCGAAGACGATCAGGACGTGCTTGCCGTCGTACATCCAGTGCTGGCCGATGGCCGAGCCGGTGTAGGGGGCCAGGTACTTGAAGCCGGCCGAGTTCGAGGCCGGGGCGGCGACGATGGTGGTGTAGGGCAGCGCGCCGGCCTCCTCCAGCGTGGAACGGGCCGCGGCGATGGTCGAGCCCTTCTGGCCGATCGCCACGTAGATGCAGCGCACCTGCTTCTTCGGGTCACCGGTGGCCCAGTTGTCGCGCTGGTTGATGATGGCGTCCAGGGCGACCGTGCTCTTGCCGGTCTGCCGGTCGCCGATGATCAGCTGGCGCTGGCCGCGCCCGATGGCGGTCATCGCGTCGATGGCCTTGATGCCGGTCAAGAGGGGCTCGCGCACCTCCTTGCGCATCACCACCGACGGCGCCTGCAGCTCCAGGGCGCGGCGCTCGCTGGACTCGATGTCGCCCAGACCGTCGATCGGCTGGCCGAGCGGGTTGATCACCCGGCCCATGAAGCCGTCGCCGACCGGCACCGAGAGGATCTCGCCGGTGCGCTTGACCGACTGGCCCTCGGCGATGTGGGCGTCGTCGCCCAGGATCACCACGCCGATGTCGCGGACGTCGAGGTTGAGCGCCAGGCCCAGCGTGCCGTCCTCGAACCGCAGCAGCTCGTTGGTCATCACGCTCGGCAGGCCCTCGACGTGGGCGATGCCGTCACCGGCATCGGCGACGATTCCGACCTCTTCGCGGGAGGCTTCCGGCGAGTACGAGGACACGTAGCCCTCGAGTGCGTTCCGGATCTCTTCGGCAGAGATCGTCAGCTCAGCCATCTTGGTTCCTCAATCTCGATCATCCGATGATGCATGGTTATCTGCGCTAGCTGTTTCTGCGGTGCGTCAGCCGGCGAACGCGGCCCGGGCGGCGGCCAGCCGGCTGGCGACGCTGCCGTCGATGACCTCGTCGCCGACCCGGACCAGCAGGCCACCCCGGACACCCTCGTCCACGGCGGTCCGGACGTTGATCTGTCGGCCGTAGAGCCGGCTCAGCGCCGCTGCCAGGCGCTCGGTCTGCTCGGCGGTCAGCTCGGCCGCCGAGAGCACCCGGGCCACCGACCGCTCGCGCCGGGCGGCGCTGGCCTGCAGCAGGTCGTCGATCGCCAGCAGCAGGGTCGGCCGGCGGCCACTGGTCACCGCGTGCTCGAGCAGCTGCCGGGTGATCGGGTGCACCTTCTCCCCGACCAGGGAGTCCAGCAGGCCGACCCGTCGCTCGGCCGGCACGCCGGCCTCGTCCAGGGCCGCACTCAGTTCGCCGGAGTTGGAGATGATCCGCTCGAACCGGAACAGCTCGTCCTCGACGGTGTCCAGCTGCCCGTCCTGCTCGGCCGCGGCCAGCAGGGTGTCGTCGGCGATGATCTCCAGTGCGTCGGCCAGGTCCCACGGCGAGGACCAGCGCAGCGACACCGCGTCGGCGACCAGACCCAGGGCCACGTCGCCGACCTTGCCCTCGAACAGCGACCGGCTCAGCTCGCCGCGCGCGGAGGCGTCGGTCGACGGGTCACCCAGCGCCCGCCGCAACCGCGGCTGACCGGCCAGCAGGTTGGACGCCGCGTACAGCTCGCCGGCCAGCTCCTGGTACCGGTTGCCGGCATGCCCGCCGACCAGCGGCAGCCAGCCGAACCGACCGTCGGACAGCTGCGGCAGCACCGCATTCAGCCGTTCGCGCAGTTCGGCCAGCGCTGCCCGCGAGGCGGCGGAGGTCATCATCGCTGCTCGCCCGCCTGCTGCCGCTCGATGTCGGCTCGCTCGATGTCGGCAAGGAACGCATCCACGGTGCCGCGGATCGCCGCGTCGTCGGACAGCCGCTGACGCACGATCTTCTCCGACAGCTCCACGGCCAGGGTGCCGATCTCGCCGCGCAGCTCGCGTACCACCTGGCTGCGCTGGGCGGCCAGCTGCTCCTCGCCGCGGGCCACGATCCGGGCCGACTCCTGCTGGGCCTGGGTGCGCAGCTCCTCGACGATGCGCTGCGCCTCGGCGCGGGCGTTCTCCCGGATCTGGGCGGCCTCGGTACGTGCCTCGGCCAGCTGGGCGTTGTACTGCTCCAGCAGCCGGGCCGCCTCGGCCTGCGCCTGCTCGGCGCGTTCGATACCGCCCTCGATCGCGTCGCGCCGGGCCTCGAAGCCCCGTTCGAACGCCGGCACGACGAACTTGGCGATCAGGAAGAACAGGATGCCGAAGATGATCAGCACCAGCACGAACTCGGCCACGTTGAAGCCGAGCGGGTTCGGTTCTTCCTCAGCGAGCAGACGAAGGGTCATGACGCACTCCTAGCAGGTCGGTCGGCAGCTTTAGGAGTTGCTGGCCTTGATGACGAACGCCAGCGCGATGCCGATGATCGCCAGCGCCTCGGCAAGGGCGAAGCCCAGGATCGCGATCGGCTGCAGCCGGCTCTGCATCTCCGGCTGCCGCGCGGTGCCGTTGATGTAGGCCGCGAAGATCAGGCCGATGCCGATGCCCGGGCCGATAGCGGCCAGGCCGTAGCCAACCATGTTGAGCGAGCCACCCATGAGGGTTTCCTTTCTTTTCTCGGCCGGCGTGGCCGATCGGAATTCGGTGCGCAGGTGCGCGGTGGAGCAGATGCAGCCGGTCTCAGTGCTCGGAGGCCAACGCCCCGGAGATGTACTGCGCGGTCAACAGGGTGAAGACGTAGGCCTGCAGCAGAGCCACCACGATCTCGAGGAAGCCGATGGCCACCCCGAGGGCGAAGGCGAGCACGCCGGCGGGCTTGAGCACCACCGAGCCGGTCGCGTGGATGAGCAGGTACGCCCCGCCGGTGGAGAACAGGATGAGCAGCAGGTGGCCGGCGAACATGTTCGCGAACAGACGCAGCGACAGCGTCACCGGCCGGATCAGGATGTTGGACAGGAACTCCAGCGGGACCAGCAGCGGCAGGATCCAGGCCGGCACGCCCGAGGGCACCGTGGCGTGCTTGAGGTAGCCGCCGAAGCCCTTGTGCATGATGCCGACGCCGTTGTAGATCAGCCACACCAGCACGGCCAGGCCGTAGGCGAAGCTGACCCGCGAGAACGGCGCGAAGGTGAGCACCGGGACGATGCCGAACAGGTTGTTCACCATCACGAAGAAGAAGATCGAGACCAGCAGCGGGACGTAGCGGCGGTATTCCTTGCTGCCGATGATGTCCTGGGCGATGCCGTTGCGGACGAAGTTGTAGGCCTGCTCGCCGAGGTACTGGCTCTTGGTCGGCACCACCGCACCGCGCCGCGAGGTCATCGCCAGGAACAGGTAGGCCACCACGGCACCGAGCACCAGCAGCAGCGACGCCTTGGTCAGCAGGACCTGGTAGCCGTGCTCTCCCCAGGAGTTGCCTGTGAAGTCAGGCAGGAAGAAGTCAATCGGCCCCGGCGCGTGAAATCCTTCTGCTGCCAGGACTAGGCCGGTGTCGCTCACGCAGTCTCTCCTCGGTCATCACTATCTGGCCGCATTGTTCGGGCTGCTTCGTCGTCAGACGTCGTCCGGTCGTCGTCGCTACGGTGCTCTGTCGGTGTGCTCTGTGCCGTGCGGTGTTCGGCTTCGGGCGCCTTGAGGCGCAGTTGGGCGAACACCAGATACATTCCGAACCCGGCCCCGACCAGAATGCCGACGGGGATCCAGAACCGGGCATGCAACCAGATGCTCAGTAGCCAGCCCACGAACCCGTAGAACAGCACTCCGGCTACAAGATAACCGAAGGCCGCCCACGGATCTGCGCCCCCCTGTGGTGGGGCGTCCTGGCCTGGCGGACTGTTCATTTGTAAGGGAATGCTAACAGGCCCTCAGGAGTGCTCCTGCACCACCCAGGACGCCAGCAGCTCACCGCCGAGCCAGATCGCCAGCCCGGCGAACAGGCCCACCGCGACCGCCAGGCCGTCCACCACCGCGGGGCTCGCGGCCACCAGCACCAGGCCCAGCGCCACCACCGTGGTCAGGTAGCTCAGCAGCGCCACCGGCAGCGCCAGGCTCGGTACGTGCCGGCCGACCAGCCGGATGTTGAAGGCCCCGAACTCGAAGGACGCCGCCACCAGCGCCAGGCCGCCGACGAAGCTGAACCCGGCCCGCGTCCCGGCCGCCGAGAGCAGGCCGAAACCGAGCAGGCCGAGCACGGCGACGGCGGCCAGCACCAGCCAGCGCAGCCGCCGCCACCCCGCCTGGCTCGTGGTCGACAGCGACCCCCGCAGCGGCGGCCGGACCGGCGGCCGGCTCGGTGTCAGCCTCACAGCCGGGCCGAGCGCAGCCGCGGGATGGCGGTCACCAGCAGGCCGGCGGCGAGCAGCGCGGCCACCACCGCCAGCACCAGCCAGGGCCCGCTACTGAACGACATCGCCACCGCACCGAAGGCCAGCACCGCCGACCAGAAGTACATCAACAGCACCGCTCGCCGGTGGCTGTGGCCGAGATCCATCAGCCGGTGGTGCAGGTGCTCCTTGTCCGGCGCGAACGGCGACTGGCCGCGCGACAGCCGCCGGACCACCGCCAGCAGCAGGTCGAACAGCGGCAGCGCCAGCACCGCCAGCGGCAGGATCAGCGGCAGGTACAGCGGCAGCGCCCCCTTGATGCCCAGCGACTGCGGGTCGGCCTGCGAGGACGCGGTGGTGGCGCCGGCCGACAGCAGCAGGCCGACCAGCATCGAGCCCGAGTCGCCCATGAAGATCCGGGCGGGGGCGAAGTTGTGCGGCAGGAAACCGACGCAGGCGCCCACCAGGCCGGCGCAGATCAGCGTCGGCGCCAAGGCGATGTCGGTGTTGCCGATCTGGGCCAGGTGGTAGCTGTAGCCGAAGAAGGCCATCCCCTGGATGGCGGTGATGCCGGCCGCCAGCCCGTCCAGGCCGTCGATGAAGTTGATCGCGTTGACGGTCAGCACGGTGAGCAGGATGGTGAGCTCCACGCTGGCGTCGCGGTCGAGCGGAATGGTGCCGATATCACCCCACGGCACGTAGATGTAGAGCAACTGGATGCCGCCGACGATCGACATCACCGCGGCTGCCGAGACCTGGCCGGCGAACTTGGTCAGCGAGTCCAGTTCGTAGCGGTCGTCGAGCACCCCCACCGCGCACAGGATCAACCCGCCCGCCAGCACCCCGGCGATCTCGCTGCCGTTGGCGAAGGTGGCCCGCAGGGTGGGCAGCGCATGTGCGACCAGCATGGCCACCGCGAAGCCGGCCATCAGCGCCACGCCGCCCAGCCGCGGGGTGTCCACGGCGTGCACGTCGCGGTCGCGGGGCTTGGCCACCGCTCCCCACCGGGTGGCGATCTGGCGGGCCAGCGGGGTGCACAGGAAGGTCCCCAGGGCGGCGATCAGGCCGACCAGCGCGTACTCCAGGGACGGGTGCATGAACTACCGGCCAGCCGTCCTCAGCTGTGCGGATAGGCCGGGTGGGCAGCGACCAGCGAGCTGACCTCGGCCCGGACCTCGGCGTGCACCGACGCGTCGTCGCTGGTCACCGCCCGGCCGATCAGCCGGGCGATCTGGGCCATCTGCGGCTCGGTCATGCCCTGGGTGGTCACCGAGGGCGTGCCGACCCGGACGCCGGAGGCGATCGACGGCGGCGCCGGGTCGTTGGGAATGGCGTTCTTGTTCAACACGATGCCGGACGCGTCACTGCGCGCCTCGGCATCCCTGCCGCTGACCCCGAGCCCCTGCAGGTCCAGCAGTGCCAGGTGGGTGTCGGTGCCGCCGGTGACCGGGCGCATGCCCTGCTCGGCCAGCCCCGCGGTCAGCGCCCGGGCGTTGCTGATCACCTGCTTGGCGTAGACCTGGTACTCCGGGGTCGCACACTCGGCCAGGTTGACCGCCTTGGCGGCGATCGCGTGCATCAGCGGGCCGCCCTGCATCATCGGGAAGACCGCCTTGTCGAGCTTGGCGGCGTGCTCGGCCTTGCACACCAGGGCACCGCCGCGCGGGCCGCGCAGCACCTTGTGGGTGGTGAAGGTGACCACGTCGGCGTGCGGCACCGGCGACGGGATCGCCTTGCCCGCCACCAGGCCGATGAAGTGCGCGGCGTCCACCATCAGCACCGCGCCCACCTCGTCGGCGATCTCCCGGAACGCGGCGAAGTCGATCAGCCGGGGAATCGCCGAGCCGCCGCAGATGATCATCTTCGGCCGGTGCTCACGGGCCATCGAGCGGACCTGGTCGTAGTCGATGTCCTCGGTCTGCGGGTGTACCCCGTAGTGCACCGCGTTGAACCACTTGCCGGAGAAGCTCACCTTGGTGCCGTGCGTCAGGTGCCCGCCGTGCGGCAGCGACATCGCCAGCACCGTGTCGCCGGGCTTGAGGAAGGCACCGTAGACCGCCAGGTTGGCGTTCGCGCCGGAGTGCGGCTGCAGGTTGGCGTGCTCGGCCCCGAACAGCGCCTTGGCCCGGTCGATGCCGATCTGCTCGGCCCGGTCGACCACCTCGCAGCCGCCGTAGTACCGCTTGCCGGGGTAGCCCTCGGCGTACTTGTTGCTCAGCGTGCTGCCGAGCGCGGCCAGCACCGCCGGTGAGGTGAAGTTCTCGCTGGCGATCAGCTGCAGGCCGCCGCGCAGCCGGTCCAGCTCGTCCAGCACCACGCCGGCGATCTCGGGATCGATCTTCTGCAGCGCTTCGAAATCCGGTCCCCAGTACTGCTCAGGCATTTCGCTCGACGCTCCCTCGGCTGAGATCGGCGGGACGATTCGGCGGCCACCCGCAATGCCGCGCAGGACGAAGCTGCTGCACAGAGGTTAGCCGACCCGGGCCGGCCGGTTGCATCGCTGCCGGCCCGGTGTGCCTAGCGCACCTCGAGGTCGCTGATCACCTCGCGCAGCCGGTCGGCGCTGATCGCCCCGGCCCGCAGCAGCACCGGCCGCGGCCCGGTCATGTCCACGATGGAGGACGGCTGGCCGGCCGGCGCCTCGCCGCCGTCGAGGTAGACCGACACCGACTCGCCGAGCTGCTCGTAGGCCTGCTGGGCCGTCACCGCCGGCGGCATCGAGGTGACGTTGGCGCTCGACACCGCCATCGGCCCGGTCTCGGCCAGCAACTCCAGGGCCACCGGGTGCAGCGGCATCCGCAGCGCCACGGTGCCCCGGGCGTCGCCCAGGTCCCAGGCCAGCGACGGCGCGTGCTCCACCACCAGGGTCAGCGCACCCGGCCAGAACGCCTCGACCAGGTCGCGCGCCGCACCGGTGACCGCGCTGACCAGGCCGTCGATGGTGTGCCAGGACCCGACCAGCACCGGCACCGGCATGTCCCGGCCACGGCCCTTGGCGGCCAGCAGGCTGGTCACCGCGGCGGAGTTGAAGGCGTCGGCACCGATGCCGTACAGGGTGTCGGTCGGCAATACCACGAGCGAGCCGGTGCTCACCGCGCGCGCGGCGGCCGAGATCGCCAACGGGCGGGTGACGGGGTCGGTGCAGTCCAGCAGGTCGCTCATGGCAGACCATCCTGCCGCACGCCCGGCGGGCCGGTGCAGGCGCCGCCAGGTGGATTCAGCGGCGGACCGCGGTGCTGAACCGCGGCCGGCCGGTGAGGTCCGGCCGGGCGGCCGGCTGCTCCCAGCACCCGGCGGCCACCAGCAGCCGGTGCAGCGCCGGAGCCTGGTCCTCGGCGTGCTCGACCGCGAACAGCCCACCCGGACGCAGCAGCCGGCCGGCGAGGGTGACCAGCGCCGGCATCAGGTCCAGCCCGTCCGGTCCGGCGAACAGCGCCTCGTCCGGGTCGTGGGCCACCTCGGGCGGCAGCTGGTCGCGGATCGTCTCGGGGACGTAGGGCGGGTTGGTCAGCACCGCCGCCACCGTGCCGGTGAGCTCGGCCAGCACGGCCGGGTCGGCGACGTCCCCGGCCAGCACCTCGATCGGCCGGTCACCGGCGGCCCGGCGCTCGGCGGCGTTGCGGCGCAGCCAGCCGAGTGCGGGCTCCGAGCGCTCCACCGCGACCACCCGGCCCACCTCGAACTCGTTCGCCACCGCGAGGGCGATCGCCCCGGAGCCGGCGCACAGGTCGAGCACCGTGGCGCCGGGCAGCAGCCAGCCGGCGGCTAGCTCCACCAGCAGCTCGGTCTCCGGGCGCGGGATGAACACCCCCGGCCCGACGTGGAGCTCCAGGTGCCGGAACGGCGCGCGCCCGGTCAGGTGCTGCAGCGGCACCCCGGTCGCCCGCCGGGCCACCAGCTCCCGGAACCGGGCGGCCTGCTCAGGGCTGACGGCGGGGCCGGTCAGCAGCCCGCCGCGGCCGCAGCCGAGCAGGTGGGCCAGCAGTAGCTCCGCCTCCACCCGCGCCGCAACCACCCCGGCCGCCGCGAGTTCGGCGGTGCCGGCGGCCAGCTCGGTCCGGGCCTGCGCCGGCATCAGGAGCCGGAGGCCGGACCCGGCTCCGCCGACAGTGCCGCCTCGATGTCGGCCCGGGTCAGCGCGTCGATCACGTCGTCCAGGGCGCCGTCGAGCACCTGGTCGAGGTTGTAGGCCTTGTAGTTGACCCGGTGGTCGGCGATCCGGTTCTCGGCGAAGTTGTAGGTGCGCACCCGCTCGGAACGGTCGACGGTGCGCACCTGGGAGCGCCGGGCGTCTGAGGCGTCCTGGTCGGCCTGCTCCTGGGCGTGCGCGAGCAGCCGGGCCCGCAGCACCCGCAGCGCCGCCTCCCGGTTCTGCAGCTGGCTCTTCTCGTTCTGCATCGAGACCACGGTGCCGGTCGGGACGTGGGTGATCCGGACCGCCGAGTCGGTGGTGTTGACGCTCTGCCCGCCGGGGCCCGAGGAACGGTAGACGTCGATGCGCAGGTCGTTGGGGTCGATCTCGACCTCGACGTCCTCGGCCTCGGGCAGCACCAGCACGCCGGCTGCCGAGGTGTGGATGCGGCCCTGCGACTCGGTCACCGGCACCCGCTGCACCCGGTGCACGCCGCCCTCGTACTTCAACCGGCTCCAGACCGGCTGCTCGACACTGCGGGAGCGCACCGCGACGGTGACCGACTTGTGGCCGCCGAGATCGGTCTCCTCGTCGTCGAGCACCTCGGTCTGCCAGCCCTGCCGCTCGGCATAGCGCAGGTACATCCGCAGCAGATCGCCTGCGAACAGGGCCGATTCGTCGCCACCCTCACCGGCCTTGATCTCCAGGATGACGTCCTTGACGTCGTTCGGGTCCTTCGGGATCAGCAGCTCCCGGAGCCGGTCCTCCAGCTCCGGAACGCGGCCTTCCAGCTCGTCGGCCTCGGCTGCGAACGAGGCGTCCTCACCGGCCAGCTCGCGAGCGGTGGCGGCGTCGGCCCGGACCCGGTCCAACTCGCGGGACGCGGTAACCACCGGAGCGAGCTGGGCGAAGCGGCGGCCGAGCCGCCGGGCGGTCGCCTGGTCGGCATGCACCGCCGGGTCGGAGAGCGCCGCCTCGGTCTCGGCGTACTCGGCCAGCAACTGGGCCAGCGTGGCCGATCCGTCGCTCTGGTGAGCCATGGCTGCGTCCTGAGGTCGAAGGGGTGAGGGGGTGTCGCGGGCACTGAGCGGGGCACTGGACGAGCACCGAGCGGGCACTGGACGAGCATGGAAAACGGCGCCCCGGGGCGTGCCGGTGAAGGCACGCCCGAGGCGCCGTCGGAGTAGCTAGGCGTTGCTGCGCTGGCGCTTTCCGTAGCGCTTCTCGAAGCGGTCCACCCGGCCGCCGACATCCATGATCTTCTGCTTGCCGGTGTAGAACGGGTGGCAGGCCGAGCACACCTCGGCGTGCAGCGAGCCGCTCTTGGCGGTGCTGCGGGTGGTGAACGTGTTACCGCACGAGCAGGTCACCTCGGTGACCACGTACGCGGGGTGGATGGCGTCCTTCACGGTGGTTCCCTTCTGCTGGCGCCGCATTCGGCGCCGATAGTGGCCGCCGGGTCGTCCTGACAGATCGCGGTCAGTAAAGCGGCGATCTGTTCGCCTGACTTGCAGGCGAGGCAGGACGTGAACCGGAGCCGGGTCGTCAACCAGACAGTGTGCCAGTTGCGGGCACGCCTACCAAACGCCGGGTCGGCCGGCGACATTCCCCCGAACGCACCCGTCCCCGCTGCAGGAAAGCAGCGGGGACGGGAGCGTGCGGCGTGCAGCGGTCAGCCCTTGACGCCACCGGCGGTCAGGCCGCTGACGATGCGGCGCTGGAACAGCAGCACCACGATCACCAGCGGTACGGTGACCACCACGCCGGCGGCCATCGTCTGGGTGTAGGGCACCACGTGCGGCCCGGCGGTGAAGTTGGCCAGCGCCACCGTGGACGGCTCCACGTTCTTGACGCCGTTGGACAGCACGCTGGACAGCAGGTACTCGTTCCAGGAGGCCAGGAACACCAGGATCGCGGTGGTGAACAGCGCCGGCGCGGCCAGCGGGAAGATCACCAGCCGGAACGCCTGGCCCGGGGTGGCACCGTCCACCCGGGCCGCCTGTTCGAGCTCCCACGGCATGTCGGAGAAGAAGCTGGTCAGGGTGTAGACGGCCAACGGCAGCGAGAACGAGATCTGCGGCAGGATCAGCGCCGGGTAGGTGCCGAGCCACCCCCAGTCGGCGAACAGCTGGAACAGCGGGGTCAGGATGGCCACGCCGGGGAACATCGAGGCGCCCAGGATGGCGGCCAGGATGACGCCCTTACCGCGGAAGGCCAACCGGGCCATCGCGTAGCCGGCGAACACCCCGATGATCATGGCCAGCAGGGTCACCACCGAGCCGATGATCAGGCTGTTGATCAGCGACCGGCCGAACTTGTTGTCGGTGGTGTCGAAGGCGTACCGGAAGTTCTCGAAACTGACGTGGGTGAACCACGGGGTGGTGTCGAAGGTGTAGGCGGTGTCGCGGAAGGCCAGCACCACCATCCAGTAGAACGGCGCCAGGCACCAGAAGATGATCAGCACGATCACCGCCATGGTGCCGACGTTGCCGCGGTTGAAACCGGACCTGCGGCGGGCGGCGACGGCGTCGGTCGGGGCAGTGACCGCGGTGGAACCGTGTGCGACGGCAGTCATGTCACTTACCGCCCTTTCCCGGAGTGCCGACGATATTGGCGTTGAACAGCTTCACCATGCCGAGGGCGATGGCGAAGATGAAGACGAAGGTGATGGTCGACAGCGCCGACGCGGAGTAGATGCCGCTGTGCAACTGCTTGACCACCAGGATCGACAGGGTGGTGGTGCCGTTGGCACCGCCGGTGAGGATGGCCGGCAGGTCGTACATCCGCAGCACGTCCAGGGTGCGGAAGATGACCGCCACCGCCAGCGCGGGCTTGACCAGCGGCAGCGTGATTCGCCAGAACCGCTGCCAGGCGCTGGCGCCGTCGACCTTGGCCGACTCGTAGATGTCGGCGCTGATGCCCTGCAGGCCGGCCAGGATCAGCAGCGCGATGAACGGTGTCGTCTTCCAGACGTCGGCGATCACGATCGCCGACCGGGCCGGCCACTTCTCACTGGTCCAGGCGAAGTGGGTGCCGAGCAGCTTGTTCAGCACGCCCTGCGGGTCGAAGACCACCTGCCACAGCTTGGCGGTGACCGCGGTCGGGATCGCCCACGGGATCAGGATGGCGGCCCGCACCAGCGCGCGGCCGCGGAAGGCCCGGTTCATCATCAACGCGAAGATCATGCCGATCACGGTCTCGAGCGCGACGGTGACCACCGTGAACCCGACCGTGACGGAGACCGAGTCCCAGAACTGCGAGCCGATGTTGCCGGGCGGGCACTTGATGGTGGTGCCGGTACCTGACGGGCACTGCTCGAGCAGCCAGTGCTTGAAGTTCGTCAGGCCGGTCCAGGCGCCGGCCGGGTCCAGCAGGCCGGTGCTCGGGTTGATCTTCTGGTTGTCCGACAGGAAGGAGTTGTAGATGGCCTTGACGATCGGGTAGCCGACGATCAGGCCGAGCAGCGCGATGGTGGGCGTGACGAGCAGGAAGGCCAGGCGTCCCTCGCCGGTCTTGATCTTGTTCCGCTTGGGACGGGTAGCGGGGGGCGGCGAGCCTTTCGCGGTGGACTCGGCTGCCGGTTCGGCGAGGGTCATGGAGCCTCCTCTGGCTATGACATCCCGGTGGTACTCAGGAACGACATTCCCGTGTTACTACACAACCAGCTTTCCCAGGTTTAGGGAACAGTGCGGTGCGAGCCGGCGGAGCCAGGAGGGACCCTCCTGGCTCCGCCGGCCGGCGACGTGGCCTCGATCAGCCGGCGGTTGCCGTCTGGATCGCTGCCTGCAGGTTCTTCAGGGCGTCCTGCACGGAGGTGCTGCCCTGGAGTGCCGCATAGGCGTTGGTCTCGATCGCCTCGGTCACGGCCGGGTAGAACGGGGTCACCGGACGCGGGATCGCGTTCTGGATACCGGTCTTGAGCACCGGCAGGTACGGGAACTTCTTGACCAGCTCGGCGTCGTCGTAGAGCGATGCCAGCACCGGCGCGTTGGAACCCTGGGTCAGGTTGTAGCGCTGGACGCTCTCGGACTCGACGTACTTCAGGAAGTCCAGCGCGGTCGCCTTGTACTTGGAGTAGGTGCTGATGGCGACGCTGTGACCACCGAGGCTGGAGGCACCCGGACCGTTGAGACCCGGCAGCGGTGCGATGTCGAACTTGCCGGCCACCTTGCTGCCGGTGCCGGCCAGGATGGCGTCGGCGTAGGGCCAGTTGCGCATGAACATCAGCTGACCGGCCTGGAAGGCGTTCAGCACCTGGGTCTCCTGGAAGCCGAGGGCCTCCTTGGGGATGTAACCCTGCTTGAACCCGTCGACCAGGAAGCTCAGGCCCTTGGCGGCCTCGGCGGAGTCGACGGCCGGCGTCTTGCCGTCATCCTCGACGATCTTGCCGCCGGCGGTGTTGATGGCCTCGGAGGCGTTGACGGTCAGGCCCTCGTACTTGGCGTACTGGCCGGCGTAGCAGGCGGGCTGCGAACCGGTGATGGACTTGCCGGTCTTGCCCTTGCAGTCGGCGATCATCTCGTCCCACGTGGTGGGCGCCTTGGAGACCAGGTCCTTGCGGTAGTACAGCAGGCCGGCGTCGGAGGCGTACGGGGCGGCGTAGAGCTTGCCGTTGTAGGTCGCGGCCTTCACCGGCGGCTCGAGCAGCTTGTCGGTGGGCAGCGCGTACTTGCCCTCAAGCGGGATGATCCAGCCCTTGGCGGCGAACTCGGCCGACCAGACCACGTCGACGGTCACCACGTCGTAGCCGGCGTCCTTGGCCTGGAAGTGCTGTTCGAGGTCGGACAGCTGCTGGTCGGCCTGATCCGACTGCTGCTTGATCGTGACCTTCTCGTTGGCGTGGTTGGCGTTCCACTCACTGGCAAGGTGCGGCATCAGGCCACTGTTGTCCTTACCCGTGACGAACGTGATCGGACCGCGGGCGTCCGCGCCCGCATTGGCACCGGAGTTGCTGTCTTTCTTGCTGCTGCATCCGGCCAGAACCACAGCCGCAGTGAGCAGGGAGACCGCACCGATGGCGACCTTGGGACTCATGTAAAACTGTCCTTCCGACGATGATTCTTAAGCGCTTACAGGCAGTTGCAGAATGACATCGAACACAGTGATTGCCGAGGTTCGACAGGGATAAGATGCCTAACCGTTACCTCCTCGTCGCCAGTGACTCCAGATTAGTATCGATCATGACGACTCCCCCTGATACGCCGGGCTTCGATCTGATTGCCGACACTGTGAAGTTGTGCCAGCGCCCGCGGCTTGGACGTCGGAACGGACGGCTGCAACAGCGACGGCGGCACGTCCAGATAGCTGCCGTCCTGTGCCACCACCCGCACCGTATCGGAACCGCGCACGCCTGACACCACCTCGACCCGGGCGACCTCGGTCCAGGGCAGCCAGGCCGGCCGCCACAGGTAGCGGACCTCGATGCCCTCGTCGTCGGCAATCAGGTACATCCGCAACGCGAACACCGCCAGCAGCAGGGCGGCCGCGCCCGCGGCCAGCGCCAGGTAGCGGACGGTGTCGGAAGGATGGCCATACAGCACCAGCGCGGCGGCGGCGCACACCACCAGCATCAGCAGAGCCGGCTGGTACGGCGGCACCCGCACCGACAACGGCGCCTCGGTGTCGGTCGCCGGCCGGCCCGGCTCGCGTGCGGCCATCCCCGCAGTCTAGATCCGTTGCGGGTGGCCGGGGCAGGGGCCGGACATGCACAAGTTCCTCCGCGCGGACCGACCGGTAGATTCGCAAGTCCCGCTCCGCCGGGCGGGATTCGAGAGGTCGCGCCGTCCGCACCAGGAGGTCTCGTGTCCAGCAGCCAGGCATCCTGGTGGCAGTCGGCGGTGGTGTACCAGATCTATCCGCGCAGCTTCTGCGACGCCAACGGCGACGGCATCGGTGACCTGCCCGGCATCCTGAGCCGACTGGACTACCTGGCCCACCTCGGGGTGGACGTGCTGTGGCTGTCGCCGATGTTCCCCTCCCCGCAGGACGACGCCGGCTACGACATCAGCGACTACACCGACGTCGATCCGGTGTTCGGCACGCTGGCCGATCTCGACCTGCTGCTGGCCGAGGCACACCGGCGCGGCATGAAGCTGGTGCTCGACCTGGTGGTCAACCACACCTCCGACGAGCACCCGTGGTTCCTCGAGTCGCGCGGGAGCCGGGACGCCGAGAAGCGGGACTGGTACTGGTGGCGCGGCCCGCGCGACTCGATGGCCGCCGGCGCGCCCGGCGCCGAGCCGACCAACTGGGCGTCGGCGTTCTCCGGCTCCGCCTGGCAGTTCGACGAGGCCAGCGGCGAGTACTACCTGCACCTGTTCTCCCGCAAACAGCCGGACCTGAACTGGGAGAACCCGCAGGTGCGGGCGGCCGTCTACCGGATGATGCGGTGGTGGCTGGACCGCGGGGTGGACGGCTTCCGGATGGATGTCATCAACATGATTTCCAAGGACCCGCGACTGCCGGATGGCGTGGTGGGCTCCAGCGGCTTCGGCGACGGCTCGCCGTTCTATATCTGTGGCCCACGCATCCACGAGTTCCTGCAGGAGATGTACGCACAGGTGTTCGCCGGGCGGGACGCGCAGTTGCTGACGGTCGGCGAGATGCCCGGAGTGACGGTCGAGCAGGCCCGGCTGTTCACCGATCCGGACCGGCACGAGGTCGACATGGTGTTCCAGTTCGAGCACGTGCAGATCGACCACGGCGTCGACAAGTTCCACCCGAGGCCGTTCCGGCTGCTCGACCTCAAGGCCAGTTTCGGCCGCTGGCAGGCGGGCTTGGCCGAGATCGGCTGGAACAGCCTGTACTGGAACAACCACGACCAGCCGCGGGTGGTCTCCCGCTTCGGCGACGACAGCGACCGCTACCGGGTGCGGTCGGCGACCATGCTCGGCACCGTGCTGCACCTGCACCGCGGCACGCCCTACGTCTACCAGGGCGAGGAACTGGGCATGACCAACGGGGTGTTCTGCACCATCGCCGACTTCCGCGACATCGAGTCGCTCAACTACTACGCCGCGGCGCTGGCCGGTGCGGGTTCCGGCGCGCCGGACGACACCGCGGTGCTGGCAGCGCTGCGCCGGATGGGCCGGGACAACGCCCGCACCCCGATGCAGTGGACGGCCGGTCCGCACGCCGGATTCAGCTCCGCCGAGCCGTGGATCGCAGTGAACCCGAATCACCGCACCATCAACGCCGAGGCCGAGTATGCCGATCCGGCCTCGGTCTACTCGCACTACCGCCGGCTGATCGCGCTGCGCCACGAGCACCCGATCGTCGCCCTCGGCAGCTTCACGATGCTGCTGCCCCATCACGAGCAGGTCTACGCCTTCACCCGGCAGCTGGATGGCGAACAGTGGCTGGTGCTGGGCAACTTCGGCGCCGCCGACGTCGCGGTACCGCTGCCGGACGCGGCCGACTGGGCCGCTGCCGAACTGCTGCTGAGCAATTACCCCACCGCACCACAGGATGCCCCGGCCGAGCTGGGGCTGCGGGCGTGGGAGTGCCGCATCTACCGCCGTGCCGCACCGGCCGGTGTGAGTTCCGCTACGGGCTGAGCTGGACCTGCGGATCGTTGGCCAGCCGTTCCAGCAACGCTGCCGGGACCGGCACCGTGCGCGGGACCTGGGCCGCCACCGCCACGCTGCAACCCGGCTTGCCGGGCACCACGAAGTCGGCCTGGGCCGGTCCGACCGGGGGCAGCGGGGCGGCCCGGGGCGGGATCGGCGCCGCCCCCGGCACGCACTGGGCAGTGGCCGAGACCTGCACTCCGGCCGGCGTCTGCAACACGATGGTGGCCTGCACCGGCTGCCCGCTCTCGCTGCTGGTCACCGACACCGAACTCAGCACAGTGGCATCGGGAAACAGCCGGCGCGCCAGCACGCTCAGCGACTGGCCGAAGTCCGAACGCACCTGGCAGTGCGAACCGCTGGGGCAACCGGCCGGGTCCGGGCCGGCCGGCAGGTAGGGCCGCACCTCGGAGGTCACCTCGATCACCCGCGACCGGTGCTGCCACCACAGCGCGGCCAGCCCGTCCGCGGCGACCGCCAGCAGCACCGCGACGGCGACCAGCCAGGTCGCCACCAGCCGCGGCGGCCCGGCCGCTGCGGCATTCCGCACCGGATGCGCACCGGGCAGCAACAGCACGTCGTCGGTCCAGAACTGCTCGGTTCCGGCCGGCTGCCCGGCATCGTCGTCGGGCTGCGGGCCGCCCCGGTCGGTCACGTCGATCGCCCGGTCACGACGATTGCCCGGTCACGACGATTGCCCGGTCATGGCAGGGGTAACTGGACGGCGGGGTCGTGCGCGAGCCGCAGGGCGGCCTGCTCGTACCGGACCGCCGCGCCGCGGGTGCGCATAAGCAGTGCCACGCCGCAGCCCGGCCGGCCGGGCACCAGCACGCTGAGCTGGCGGTAGGCGATCACGCTGTTGCCGGCCAGGTCGGTGAAGGCGGTGCTGGACCGGTCCAGCCGGCCGGCCGGACGCGGTGCACCCGGCACGCACTGCGCGACCAGGCTCACCGTCGAGCCGTCCTCGATCAGCCCGACCAGCGACTTGCGGTAGCTGGAGCTGGTGCGCAGGTCCAGGGTTGCCTGCACGCTGAGCACCTCACCGGACGGAAAGGCCCGGGTGAAGGCGTCGTCCAGGCCGATGGCCCGCTGTGCCACCCGGCAGTCGGCCCGCACCGGGCAGCCACTGGCATCCACCGACACCGCGGCCGGCGGTGCCGGCAGCACGATGGTCCGGACCCGCCGCTCGGGATGGGCCCGCGCGGCGTTGACGGTGATGACCGTCGCCAGCAGCGCCAGCACCGCCGCGAGGACGGCCAGCCGGCGCTGGGCCGGGCCGGCGAACGCCCAACCCGGCCGGCCCGCATCCGCGGCGGGCATCGTCGGCTCAGCGGTCGTCGGCGCCCGGCGTGGTCTTGGCGATCTGCATCAGGAACTCGATGTTCGTCCGGGTCTTGCGAAGCCGGTCGAGCAGCAGGTCGATGCCCTGCTGCGGGTCCAGCGCGTGCAGCACCCGGCGCAGCTTGATCACCACGGCCAGCTCGTCCGGCGAGAGCAGGATCTCTTCCTTACGGGTCGAGGACTGGTCCACGTCCACCGCGGGGAAGACCCGCTTGTCGGCGATCTTGCGGTCCAGCCGCAGCTCGGCGTTGCCGGTGCCCTTGAACTCCTCGAAGATCACCGTGTCACCGGCCGAGCCGGTCTCGACCAGTGCCGAGGCGATGATGGTCAGCGAGCCGCCGTCCTCGATGTTGCGCGCCGCGCCCAGGAACCGCTTCGGCGGGTACAGCGCGGTCGAGTCCACACCACCGGACAGGATCCGCCCCGAGGCGGGTGCGGCCAGGTTGTAGGCACGGCCCAACCGGGTGATCGAGTCCAGCAGCACGACCACGTCGTGGCCCATCTCGACCAGCCGCTTGGCCCGCTCGATGGACAGCTCCGCGACCATGGTGTGGTCCTGCGGGCGCCGGTCGAAGGTCGAGGCGATGACCTCGCCCTTCACCGAGCGCTGCATGTCGGTGACCTCTTCGGGCCGCTCGTCGATCAGCACCACCATCAGGTGGCATTCCGGGTTGTTGGTCGCGATGGCGTTGGCGATCGCCTGCATGATCATGGTCTTTCCCGCCTTGGGCGGGGAGACGATCAGTGCGCGCTGGCCCTTGCCGATCGGCATCACCAGGTCGATCACCCGGGTGGTCAGGATGTGCGGCTCGGTCTCCAGTCGCAGCCGCTCCTGCGGGTAGAGCGGGGTGAGCTTGGTGAACTCGACCCGGGTACGAGCCCGCTCGGGGTCGACGCCGTTGACCGTGTCGAGCCGGACCAGCGGGTTGAACTTCTCCTTGCGCTCACCCTCGCGGGCCTGGCGCACCGCACCGGTGACCGCGTCGCCGCGCCGCAGGTTGTAGCGGCGGACGTGGGAGTTGGAGACGTAGACGTCGTCGGAACTGGCGAAGTAGCCGTTCACCCGGATGAACCAGGAGCCCTTGTCGTCGACGTTGTCCACGATGCCGGCCACCGGGACGAGCACGTCATCCTCGGAGATGGTGGGTTCGACGTCGTTGCGGGTGTTGCCGCCGCTGGTTTCCGAACGGTCCCGGGTCCGGCCGCGCCGGTCGCGGTAGCGGCGGGGACGCCTGCCCGGGCCGTACTCGTCGTCGTCGTCGGTACCGCCGCCGGGGTTGCGGTCGTTCCGGTCGTTGCGGTTGTTCGCGTTGCGGTTGGTGAAATCGCGGTTCTGGCCGTCCCGGTTGTTGGCCTGCTGGCCGTCGCGGTTCTGGGTGTCGCGGTTCTGGCCGTCCCGGCCGTTGACCTGCTGGCTGTCGCGGGTCTGGCCATCGCGGGTCTGGCTGTCGCGGGTCTGGCTGTCGCGGGTCTGGCTGTCGCGGGTCTGG